>Ga0180431_10001308_pt1 | contig 35119 bp, 59 predicted proteins | sample SS_ome_11_FD_132459 | JGI IMG/M metagenome (GOLD analysis project Ga0180431, IMG submission 132459) | Hypersaline lake sediment archaeal communities from the Salton Sea, California, USA - SS_1_MS_1 metaG | ecosystem: Environmental > Aquatic > Non-marine Saline and Alkaline > Hypersaline >... | reverse complement strand
GCATGGACCGTCGTTGCCCATTTTTGCGTAGTTTAAAAACCGCTCCATGTTAATACATGCTTGACCCCTAGCCCTTTCGTCCGCGTCTAGATCTCCTTCTTCACTACCTGTGTCCGGTATCTTCGAAAGTCCTTCCAAAGCACTTCCAATCACGCTGATAGCTAGGCTGAGACGGTCATGCAAGAACAGAGCATCACACAATGGGCAGTCTACTCGATTCCAGATCTTCTTGTGCTCGTCGCAGATGCCTAGAGGGTTTTTCACTTCCATAGGGTTGGGCACCGCTATAACCTCACGGTCTGGATTTTCCTCTCGGTATAGTTCAATGTCGTATTCTTCTTCTTCGAAATCTTCCTGAATGAAGTACAGTCCTGGTCGTCTATCCAGTACGAGGTGCCATTTTGCACTTCCGCTAATATTTGCATATATCCAGTATAGATTAGTCATTTGTTCCCCTTGGTTCTGTAGTGATCTGCGTTGCTCTGAACTTTTCGATCTCCTCGTTCTTCCCTTCCACCGGCTCTTCATCCTCCATCTCCTCTAAAAGCTGCCTCAGAGAAGCCACTTCCCTCTCTCCGTAGGCAATCGCCCTATCGACGGCGTCCACCGCACATGCGCCCAGGAGGCATCCTTCTCCGATGTAGACCCTTCCGAATTCGGTATCCTTAAGCTCGTATCGATACTCAGATATTCTACCAGGCAGATCTTCCCGCTCGCGTTCGTATATCGCGATCACCCGACTACAAATGACCTTCTTGATGATGTCACCGTCGTCTCTGACGGATCCAATCAAGTGGAATACGTAGTCACCTATATTTATTTGCTCTTTTTTCATTTGCTGTCTACCTCGTGTTCTAACGCATATACTCGCGCCATTAGCGACTCAACCGCCCCGGCCAGAACCTCTGGGTTAAGACTCCATTCCTTCTCGGCGCGAGCGGGATCTTCCTCAACCAATTGCGTTCTCACGAGACAACATTGGTATTGATAGTGATGTACACCACCTAGCTCCACTTGGCGCAACCGAGGCGCTTTCCCACAAGTCGGACAACAGAACATGGTTCTCATTCGTTTTCTCCCGGAGGATCGTAATAACCGATTGTCTCGCAAATCTTCTGGATGAACGCTCGGATCTCCTTCGCAGTAACCTCGTCACTTGCCCAAACAGAGTCTTTGTCCTTCAGCCTGTGATCATCAATGAAGCGCCCGCATAAATCATGGAGCCAGGAACGCTTCTCCATTGTCTTGCCGTCCAGTTCAGTAATCGCACAATCAACATCGACATCAGACAGGAACTCCAACACTAAATCAAACGCCTCTCCAAACAGCTGATTCTCATCCTTGGGAGAGCTATTTTCTAGGTAATAAGTAATGCTCTTTATGTTGTCTTTCTCCTCGAACTTGCGCCCCTTGACTGCATCGATGGCTGCCCGGCCATCGTCCTCAAGCCAAACCCTTTGTCCTATTTCGTACCTAAACATTGTCATCCTTTTTCCTCCCCTCGCCCCCCATCGTAGTAACCAATCAAATCACAAATCCTTTTCACGAGCCCCCATGAGTTATCCGAAGCCCGTCCAATGGCTTCCTCGCTGTCGATTCCAGCCTCAACTATGAACCGTCTACACAGGACGTACAGCTTGTTGTATCTCTCAACCCTCTCGCGATCTTGCTCGTGAACCATGTAATCGACGCCTTTTGCTTCGGACAAGAGATCAGCCACCAGATCAGGCGCACTCTTGTACAGCTGATCCTCATCTTTCATTCCAATCCCTTTTAGGAAGTAATCCCTGCTAACATTACCCTTTGTCATCTCCTCTGACTTCCGACCACCAACCTCCGCCACCGCCGCCTTCCCACGCTTGTTTGTGTACCAAACCTCTTGTCCTATTTCGTACTTAAACATTGTCATCCCTTTTCCTCCATTGCCTACTCCTCCTTATCCCTCTCGTTTCCACTCTCCGCACCTCTTGGAACACAGATGCGTAGGCTTCACCCACAACTCCGTATCCTTGTTAAGCATATTAAAACCGGTCGGCTCTGGCTCCGCATTGTCGACCTTCTCCCAGTCGGACCCGCACTGGAAACACTTGCTATCATCATCAGGGTCGGACCCTTTATCAGCGGGAACATCATCAGAGTGCCCTTTGCATATCACGGACAATGCTCTCCATGCCTTCCTCCCTCCGCACTCCTCACAAGAAATATCCTTGTAACATTCCCTGCATCGGACAGCCGCCGCGATCAATAACGGCTCCAACTCCTTCGCTGAATCAACACAGATGTGCTTAGTTTTCGGCGGAGTCTCCTCTTCAATCAGACCGCACCCGATTTCGAGATACGCCGCAATACTGCTGTCTCCTCTGCAAGCAAAAAACCTGCGTGCACTAACCTCGATCCATGGCACTGGTCCAGTCTCACCATTGTATGAATCCAGCACCTCAGCGTCGCCGCCCAAGAGCACAGTGACAACAGGTTGCGTCTCTTCAATATCGACTTCCTGCATACGATCACCGCTGAGGAACACAGGCGTCTTCTTCCTGCGCCTCGCCTCGTAAGCAGCCCAATAAACATGCTCAACTGTATATTCTGTCTTGCCCATTCTTCTCCTCAATCAACAGCCAACATATGAATGCTCACCCGAACCCCTTATTCCTCTTCCCCCTGCGGAATCTCTCGCATCTTGATCCACTTCTCATGCGGGTAGATCGATCTCCACACAGTCCCGTCATTGCAGAGAGCCACGACAGTGTCTGACTCTGGGCACTCGCTAACGGCAATTTGGATGATTACACGCTTGTCACCATGGGGCGAATAGTCAGCAGGGTAATCACACAGAGTCACACCAGCTGTCGTGCACCCAGTTCGATCGCCCGTGTGCGTCGGAACCCACGACTCACCCTTGGTTATTTCGTCCTTGTCACTCATCGCCTTCTCCTCTTATTGATACCTAATGACGCGAGTTGGCTTGCCCGCCGCCCGCGCCTCATTGGTCATGCTCATAGAACCACGCGACAGGCCGTCCCAAAATACAACGACCGCATGAGCATACTCGGCCATCTCCTTGTTCCTTATCGGCCCCGCCGCCTTCCCGTGCTTGCCCCAGTTGGCAGGGAACTTCTTCACGGCGAACCCGCGCTCCTCTGCGTACTTCTCCCCGAGTGCGTCCGCACCTGTAGCGCCCCCGGATACGATCTCTATCTTGTGCTCTTTGGCTTTCTCCCCAATCAGGACATCCAGCTTCCCTTTGAGGAGTTCGTAGTCGTCAAACGTGCGCGTCCCTGCCACCACCACGGAGAATGTGGTAAAGACGCATTCTTGCCCTATCCTGAACACCCGCAGGAATCTCTCAACGAAGGGATCAACGCCCATTTTGCTTCACGACTACATTCAGCGTATGGTAGGAATCCCACTCCACAAGCCCTTCTCGCAAGCAATGGTTCAACACTTCTTTTTGGTCATTCAGGAAGCCATCAGCAACATCTCGGTGTTTAGTGCACTGGTAGCTGTAGTACGACTCGCACATACAAGGCTTCTTCGACCACTCAAGAAAGTCCTCGATCTCTTTTTCAGTCGGTTTCAACATTGTACACATCCTTTAATACGAAACTATCACCAGGTGAAATCACCGTCCCGTGCGCAGGCACAGCGCCTACAGTTCCATCAATTATATGATTAAGGACAATAACGTTCTCTTCGCCGTATTTATCAGCCCACTTCTTACGTCGCTCTACTGCTGACTTCATGCGCGAAAATACAACCTGAAACTTGACTTTTCCATCCTCAACGACTGTTACGGCGTACACATGATCCATCTCAAGTACCCTCTCCCTCTTTGCACCCAGGACACTGAGGTGGAACAATCTCCTCGTAGTAGGGGAACTCCTTCTCGTCGGGCGTCTCAAGGATCATTGATTTGACACCCCTATAAACACGCTTGCTGTTCCAGACATGAAAACGTCGAACCGGTTCATAAGGACTCTTCTTCTCGACCATGTCATTCAACACCCTACCTATGTCCATCTTGTCCTCCTGTTCCTTTGTTCCATCTTGCTACCAGTGATGGCAAATCAGAACCAACCATGACAATCACCGCGCCACCATAAAGACAAGTGTGCCTCAGCTTCAACGCCTCGCTCATGACAGTCGAATTCCTTTCGAACACCGCATCGAAAAACGTCTCTCCCGCCCCGCAAAACGGACACGGCTTAAGCTCACTCAGGTGTTCATCAAAGACCCTCATTGTCTTCTCCTGGCCTAATTGGGTTTATCTTCGGCGGCAACTCGCCCTGAAACATCAGCTTGCCAACCCCGTAGAACCCGCTCAAGTTGCAGTGCGTCCAAGGGTCCTTCCTCAACCTTATGGTCAACTCGGCGTTCAACTGCTTCGGAAGTCCGTCCACAGTCTTCCTCGCCTGCTCCCAGGACGTCCCATCGTTGCTGTCGGAGCCACAGAATTCATCCACGTAGAGAATCGTATCTACGTCAATCGGCGGAAGCTCCAGCTTCTTCGGAAGCATGAGACGAACAACCCAGAGCTTAACAGCAACAAATACCGCCCCAACCAACGTGATCAGTCCCACGAACAAGATCCATGTATGAATGTCTGACATTGCTTTCCTTCTTACCCTCTGTGCACCAAGCAATCGCACACAGGACACACATGGGTAGGAGTCATCATCCTGCCTTTGTAAGGTCCATTGGCAATTTCTCTTGGCTTGGAATCTTCAACCTCGATCAGGTCATTCCCGCACATGTGACACGCCTCGTCAGTGCCCATGTCATCTTCATCTTCTTGCTGTTCGGCCTTAAGAGCTTTGAGTTCGCCTTCCAGCTCAAGCACCCTGTCAAACAATGCCACTATCGCTCTGTTCCCCGCCACCGTGACTCCGAAGTCCATCCACTCCTCGCCGTATCGATCGCACCGGAACTCCACGCCCTCTTTCACGAAGGTGTACTTCCCGTTCTCAAGTTTAACAATATCTCTATCAGCACTCATCATTGTCTCCTTGTTCATCCAAAGGAATGTCCGGAAACTTAGTCCAGTCCTCACTGCTCATGTCGTCCTTCGCCGTCGGATCGACAACCCATATCGTGCCGTCGCGACACGTCGCAATAACCGCAACATAATCCTCGGACACCGCCACGGATGTGTGCACCACATGACGCCCGGATTTAACACCAGGCGCTTCATTGAAGTAGTCACAGTTAATGAACCTCATGGACTTATCGTCGTCTGTACGGAAATAAGTGTCTGCCTCCAGACACTCCCATCTCCACACATCGCTCCGCGCTTTCTTGAGATGACTGCACCTGAAACAATTGGCCATCACTCGCCTCCTTTGCAATCAACAAAGACCGCCGCCTTTGCCTTCCGGGCTCGAACGAAGTGCCTGCACCCCATCTCTTTGTCCACATCCGGTATCTGGTCGATAAGCGTCGCGACCATGAGGTTTCCATAAGTACATCGAAAAAGCGAACGATCACCAGGTGGACCCTCTGCGAAGTAACACTCTGCACACGAAGGCTTGGGCTCCTCTTGAGCCCCGTCTTCGAGCGCCTCCTGATCCAGGAGATCCATGGTGACTCGCCTCCTGATCTCCTTGTCCACCTTCTCCGCTTTCAGTGCATATTCGCGCACAATCCAAACCGGATCAGTGTCGAAATCCCAATAACCGCACTCCTCTTCAAGGATCCGGATTAATGACTTCTCATTCATAACCTCGTCAGCAATACAGACAGCTCTACCAACAGCATAGTCGACGTCAAGCAACAGATCCGGCATACTCTCTCCACACACTGTTGCAGTGTATTCGCCAAATGCCTTGTACCAACTCTTATCAACAGGATACACAGTGCACATGCCGTCAACCATGTCGCCAATTCTCATTGTGATTCTTCTAGGCCACTTCATTCTTCAGCCTCCAAAACATCAATTAAAACAACAGCAACGAAATCACCCCCGCATCAATACGAGGAACCACTCAGGACCCTATATTCGAGCCCAATCTTTGTACAGCGTTACCAGGGCTTCGTCAACCGGGTTTATCTGCCCTGGATATGGCATTCAAAGCCGCATCTATAGCCTCTTCCTCTGTCTCGCAGTTAATCGTTTCAGGCAAAACATGGTCCCCACCAACACACCCGGTCAGCCACCACCGAGGACTATTAAACCCTTTTTTGCAGCGCATAAGGCTCACTTTATCAGTAATCTTGAACCCAAGGGCCACGGTTAGCTGCTGGAGCTTGTCCATTGGAGTCCCGTGTATATCCATCGACTCGAAGAACGCATCCATCTGATACATCAAGGACTCACCGTTGTCCCCGTCGCCGCCTGTCCTCCCACAAGACTCGCACGATAAACCCGGAACCACAATACTGTGAAAGTATTCGTCATCGACTCCGGTGCCTACAAACATGTATCCACAGTGTTCGCATTCAAACCTCACGTTTAGCTTTTTCCCTTGTCTTGTTATCACTTTAGCGACTTGCATCTTGTCCCCTTAGAATATATTCCGTGTTCCATTATTGTTAACTATCGCATTATGGTTCTTGTTTTGTATTTTTGCTACAAATACAAGGTATTAAGTTTTCTTCCTGTGATTGTTCTCCCTCTATCTCACTTAGTAGTTTGTCCGCCGTTCTTTTGACTTGGTTAAGCAGGAAGGTGGCATTACGCACGAAGTCTGGGTTCGATGTTTCTCCGCCGCCTTCTCCGAACCACTCCAGGAACCCCTTCGCTGACAAAGCTTTATATCCACATTTTTCTCTGACCGCATCTCTTAGCGCCCGCAGACCTGCGACCTCGCTGTCCTTATCTTTTCTGTCTTCATAATCCTCTGTAGCTAGCTGTGTCTCTTTTATCCGGAAATCGTGCCCGCGCCTCATCGCCCGGACCACGAACATCAGATCTGAGAACTCCATGTTCTCCCCCGCGAGTTTGAAGATCTTCCTAAACACCTTCGGAGCCTCGCTCCCTATCTCCGTCATCATCTTGTGCTCAGGATCCTCGCGCCGCATTAGCTTGCCGATCATGGAATGGACAACGTGCGGACTCCACTCCACGGAACTCTTCTGTGTTCCGACCTTGGACTGCTTTGCTGTTCGCCCGCTCTGGACCTCCAGGAGCCCGCACCCGTCCGGAACTTCCGACTTATCGATCAGTCCCGTGGGCACAACATACAGGAACTCTGTCCCCAGTCTCATGCCCGGCTCTCGCTTGGATGGATCTCTGATTTCGTTCAGAAAGTCAGAACGACTGGCTTTTATCTCAAGCACTACAACTCTTGGCGCCCCGCGCACCGAGATAGCCACAATATCGAACCGGCGACAATTGCCACGCTCTGGGTTCTCTATCTCTTCTAGGACTACCCACTCAGGAGCCGGGTATCTCATACGCGCCGCCGCGTAGACCTCCTTCGAGACCTCCTTGGTTGGCATGCCCGCCCACCACTTTGGCTTAATCTGAAATTTTCGAGCACCCCCGCCCTTACCCATTCTTGGCCTCATGGTCCTCGCCCAATTCAACCAGTCTGTCCAGCATGACCGAGAGAATATCCCTCTTCGTCTTGGCCCATGTCGCTCTGTAACAAGTAGTCGCGTCTTTATCGGCTGCTATGTCTTTCCGGGCGCCATGGTCAGTCGCCGCGCTCATCCGGCCAGTCGACTCAGCAGCACGCCGAATGGCAATGTGGTCCAGGGTGTCGACGGCTGTAGTAGCAACAGCAAAAGCTATAGCCGCCGCCGCTTCCTTCTTGGCTGTGCTCCAATAGTGATACGCCCTCTCGATACGATGAGAGCCTTCTTCGGGGCTTGTAGCGAACTCCCGCGCCCAGCGCAGAACTACGTCGGTTGGCAGCAACCGAGACACCATCCACAACCTATCATCCACATGGACGCCTATCTCGGAGATCTCCCTCACCGACCGCTCCGGATGCTCTCCCCATATTTCGATGATCCTATTGCGAGTGTACTCCCCGCAAATGTTGGCATTCAAGAGATCTACAACGCTAAACTTCTTCACTGTCCACCTCGTTGCATGATTCCGCAGCCTTCCTCACATTATCTAACATCTCCTCGCTATTTAGAATGCCACCCAACTCTTCCAGCATTTCAATCATCCATTCCAGGACCATCCCCCCCCCGGCGTGCAAACCCTGCTCATAAACATCAAGCGTCGACTCTTCAGGAACCGAGGCTTCGTATGCAATGTCATGCGCTCGTTCTGCCTTTGCCTTGTGCGCATTGGCCGCATTGTCCACACTAACCTTCTGCTCGCGCACTCTCTCCAGCGCGATCTTCTTGAATATATTGACACCCTTGCAATAACACGTCATTTGCCTTCTCCTTTGAGAATGTGTCTCTACACCCCCTTCAAAAGCTCCTCGTCTTCGGGCGCAGGACCATTGTCCCTGCTATCCGCGATCGATTTATACTCCACCTGATCTTTTATGTAGATCTGAGCGAATCGTTTCATCTCGTGCTCGTTGAACTCGAACCCCATTCGCGCAGCCAGCCTCTCCAGATACGTCATCGTTACGCACCCAGCTATTAGGCCCGACTCGTAATCGCTTCCCTTGCTGCCGTATCGCCGGATTAAGCTCCGCATCTTGGGTTTTCCGCAGACGTACCAGTCCTTACCCCGCTGATCGGTGCCCAGAAAAGTGCATCCGTCACAATCGTGCTCATGAATAGGCTTAGACATGAGTTGCCTCGATAATCCTGTCAGCCAGCTTGTTAACAATCCGCTGAGCCCTGTTTGCCAGATCTTCCGACGCCCTAGAGCATGTTGCGTTGAGCAACTCGCTGCCCACTCTAGCAGCCCGCTCCGCCCATTCGGCCTTCTCTTTGCCATCTACACATGCGCAGTAGTCGACGTTAACAACGCGTTCTAGATGGGTAACCAGACTCCTGTATTCTCCAACTTTCATGACTGCTGCCTTTCTTCTCTATGGCTGCTTTGGCTCCCACTCGCTGATGACAGCCGCCTTGGCGCGATCCGCATCCGGGTACTCTCCAGGGCCAAACATGGACTCTAGGTTCGATATTGAGAAATACTCGTCGATCTCTCTGATCGACTTGAACTCTTCAACACCGAAAGTGCCTAAATACCTCTCGATTAAGTCGTGCATCACAACTCCTTATGATTTGTGCCCTACAGCTTCAGCACTCGGGCAAATACCTCGCCGTCCTCTGAGCCCCACCCGATGTCATCGGGCGCATTATCAAACACCGTGGACGGATTGCAGTTCTCGTCCAAAGTCGCCGTCTTCATGGACTCGACAATATTGGTTCTATACATGTACAAGGCCCGATTCGCTTCCACGCCCCAGCAGTCGCCTGTCCAACATTGACCATGTGAATTCTTTACGTAATACATCCTGTCCTCTTTCCAGGCCGGGTCTTTCCCTCGCCCTCTCACTGTACAACTTACATCCTGCAAAGTAGTTTGTCAACACCCTCTGGGGAAAGAAACCAAATATCTCTGATCACCCTGATCAGCTACCTTAGATACGTCTAATATCAACCTTACTAATTACGCCAAATCATCTATCGATGGCATCTTCGCGGACGCATCAAGCCCCTTGATTACATCGGCAATTTCCTGATACAGCAGTCGACCTTCTTTTGTCAACACTCCGTCTTCGATGTACCCCCGACTCTTTGCCCATCCCTGGCGCGAGAACACCGGCCACCCTTCTCCCAGTGTCGATTCTAGAAGATCCACAACCATTCTCTTGCCCGTGTTAATGACAGGTTCTTCCGCCTCTTGTACGCTCACCTCGGATAGAAAAGACATACTAGTCTCAGCATCAGCGAGCCTCACACCACCCTCGCTACTACAGACCCAGAGCCCCCCTGAGCCATCGCTCACGACCTTTGTTATTGACAGCTCATCTCCGGGGTATTTCTCTCCTTTGCCACTCTCCCTCGTCAGAAAGAACCCTGGATTGCCAGGCCGAACCTTGCTAAAATCAACCTTACTCATCGAGCCCTCCGTTTTCTCTGTCTCTTAGATCGATTTCGAATCGTTTGCGAACTCAAGTTCGCGACCTCTCTCCTTGTCCATCTGTCGACTGTCGCCATAATAAGACACAAAGGAATCACCGGCCAGAGAAGGACAGTAATCAACGCGCCCTCCCCCTTAAGGCCCGAGCCATGAACCGCTTCAACAACAACCAGCACAATAGCGAACAGCATACCTACAAGCAGATAGGCCAACACCCATGCAATAGGATCGCCCACTTATACGCCCATTATTTCACGAGCCCTGCTCACGAGAAATGCCCTGATGTACTGAGGCAACGTCCCGTCTGGAAAAACCATATGATTGCCAATAACGGATCTGGCTACCCCGAGCCAATGATCCCCGCGCACCCCAGCAAGGGTCTGCCACGACGAATACGAGAATCGAACCCATTCCCACGGGTCACTGCTCCCTGGGCCACCCTCTTTATCAATCTCATACATTGAAACGGGGACATTAGGCCAGACCGCAATGGCGCGAGCCATCTCTGGAGAGATAGCATTTACCATTGACACATTTTCATCGTGGCGCTCTTTGTACGAGATTAGAATGTCCTCAAACTCACTTATGCGCGACGGAATGACACTACTACTATCCAACATGCTATACCTCCTAAATCACAACAATCCGTTGAAGCTCCCCGTCCTTTCCCTTGCTGTACAGGTCCTCATTCACGGACTTGTGCAAAAGCGACACTGCCATGCGGACAACCGCCGCCATTGTCTTAGCCCGGCACTTTGCCTTACAGTCATTCACCATTTCTCTGACGTCACCATCCAACGCTACAACAAAGCGATCTCTCATCATCTTGCCTTTCTGCTATCAACCATCAATCCGGCACCAAAACCAGTGTAATATTACCCTGAACTTGGAATACAACACAGGAAGGGATAATTTGTCAACGAAAGGATATAATCACTCGTCACTTGCGAGTTCAGACCACTCAGCTCCATCAGAAACGCGAACAGGGGACACCCCGGACATATTAAAGTACCGATCACAAATCACATCGCAGTAATGAGGGTCAAGCTCAATCCCGTTGCAACGCCTACCCGTCTTCTCTGCTGCCATCATCGTGGTTCCGCTACCAAGGAAGGAATCGATAACCAGGTCGCCCCTAACAGAGCTGTTTTTTATAGCCTTCTCCACAAGCTCTACGGGCTTCATAGTTGGATGCACAGGGTTCCTTCCTGGCTTGTCAAAGAACCAAACATCCCCTTAATCCCTGGCCCCGCACCAGTGCCTGTCAGCGGCCCCGTCCGGCCACCCATACAGTATCGGCTCGTACTGGCGCTGGTAGTCCGATCGACCGATGGTGAAGCGATCCTTCGCCCATATTATGAACGTGGACCAATGTCCTCCGGCCTCCCTGAACGAAGACTGGAGCACATCCAGCTCTGAACTGGACATGCAAATATACATAGCCCCTTCGCAGTGGCTGGTCATATTTCTGATCGCGGCCAGAAGGAACGGCTTGAACTCATTACCAAGGTTGTCATTTTCAATTTTTCGGTCATCGCTATAGTCAACGTTATAAGGAGGATCGGTAAAAACCATCCTTGCCTTCTCGCCGTCCATTAACTGCGACATCACACCAGGGTCCGTCGAGTCACCACATATCAACCTATGCGGGCCGAGTTTCCAAATGTCCCCCAGGCTAGACACCCCTTTGACATTCTCGTTAATGTCATCGTTCCCGTCAGACGTCCCTCCGTCCTGCTTATCAAGCATCCGAGTGATAACCTCGTTAACCTCTTTTTCTGAAAACCCTATGCCGTCCATCACATCGGAGTCCTCTTTCAAAAGACCCTCTAGCATCTTACCAAGTGCGTCCTTGTCCCAGACCGAGACAATTTCCCCTAGCCTGTTGTCTGAGATGTTGAAGCCAGCAGCCGTCGCGCCATCATCATCGGCCCATATAACAGGCACATGCTTAATGCCAAGCTCCTGGAGAGCGTACAGGCGTTGATGCCCCGCCTCTATGACATTGTTCCTCTTATTCACAATAATCGGCCACCGAACCCCATACCTGCGAATGCCCGCAACTAGCCTGTCTAGCATCTTCGTTTTTCTAGGATTCGATGGATCAGGTTTAATGTCATCAACAGAAGTCAGGAAACCAACCAGGTCGCCAAGCACCTCAACACGCCCGCTGCTAGCCTTAACAAAACAACGATCACCGTCCTTCTCGTACAGCACTCTTCACCTCCATTTGTCATCTGCAATCACTAGAAGGACCGTATCATAAAATAAATAAAACAACGAACTCAAGTTCGCATGGCACTAGCGCCTGCGACGAATACCCAGCTTGGCCTTAATAGCCGTCAGATCATCCTTCTGCCCATCCAACTTCTCATCCACCTGATCGATCTTGATCTTGGCGCGAGATTGCTCCTCGCGCATCGCATTCATTTGGACATTTAGAACCTTCTGCTCGGTTCTCACTTCGCCCTGAGCATCCTTGACCTTCGACAGTGCACCCTCTACGCCCTTCACCCTGTCAGCCATGCTGCCGATGCTGTAGTACAATGCACCTGCTGCAAAGACAATGGGAGTAGCCCAGGTTATGATCTTGATCCATATGTCCTTGGACATTGACCCTTGCTGCTGAGTCCCAGGCGCATAACTATAATGTCGATTTCGCATTTTTGCTCCTGAGCTGTCTGGGGTTTCCTGATCGGGTTTTGGAATAGGGACAGGTTTTGTATTCTCTCTCATGCCCTCTCCTAAACTGCACGCAAAGCAACACGTGCCACAGTAATAAAATAACACCTGAGTGATTCTATCTCAATACAGAAACAAATTGTTGAATAATAACGAAGCGTCTTAATCCAGGGCGCGGAGTAACCTGCTAATGAACAACGTCTGCCTTCTTAGAGTCTTCCTCTAGAACCTCGTCTTTTGCCTCTGGCTCGTCGGCTTCATCCTCGTCGTCAAGCTGGCGAATCAAGTCCTCCCCATAGACAACCCGGTCCTCTGACTCGTTGTATGCGATTAGACGCAGGCCCAAAACTTTCTCATATTTACTCATGAGATCGCCCACCGAGCGGATCGTCATGTTGCTCGCAATGTAGTCGGTGCAGATGAGATCCAGGAGATTCCCTGGCTTGTCGCTCTCTGCTGGACCCATGGCGATCTCCGCTGCCCTTTTCCAGTTGTCCATTTGAAGCGGGAATAGCTTAAAGTTGAGACCCTTCGGTTTTTCATCAGAGTCGTCCGAACTCGAAGGGCCTGTGCCATCATCTTCCGCTGATGTCATCTCCTTCAGCATCTTCTCGATCTCTGCAACTGACTTGCCGTCAATCCTAGCTCTCCACTCGCGAGCGTTCTCTTCTGTGACTTTGCCGACCAGCATTCTAGCCTTGGTCCATCCGATTGACCGGATCCACGCCTGGATATTTGGCGACAGCTCGTTGGTCCATTTTTGAATCTGAACCAGGTATTGAGCCTTGCGCACCTGGATGTCGATCTCGTTCTCGACGTAGTCCTTCCAGGATTCGAATCCCCACGCCCGATAGCAGCCCCGCTCGTAAACATCCTCTAAAGCGACCGCGAGATCCCAGTACGACTCGTCTGTCTTGGCCCTCAAGGAGAGAACCTTGCGACGCAGATCCTTGAACTCGTACTCCGAGTCACTAGACGCACCCTCTGACTCCTCACCGACCACAGCAAGGGCCGTCTCGTCCTTAGACTGCTCGTCTGCTCCGGATTCCTCTGTCGACGCGTCTTCGCCCTGATAAACGGCCACTGCCTCTTTTGTTTCTTCTTCGGCTGCAACTTTGCCCATCTTAACTCCTCCTTAAATATTCAGCGATGACATAAGCATCAGCAATGTTGTCATCCTGTGTTTTAAACCCCATGGCATTTACGGCTGAGACTATCTCATTCTTGCCCGCTTTGCCCTTTGAAAAACGTCCCCTGCCCAACACTTTCTTCCGAGCCTTCGCCGCAGGAATTACCACAGGCGCAACCCCGAAGACTAGCCACATCTGAGTTTTGACAACTCCGTGGATTTCTCCCAGATCATTCTGTGCACCCCTCGCGCTGAAAGCGTAATTCTCGATCCCTATCCCGCCTATCTCATGGCCGTCGGCAACCACCCCCTTGATCGATCTCACGATCCTGCCAGCGATATGCGTCAACCGTTCTATCTTGTCTCTATCAGGCGCATCCTTCTTCAGGCTCAACCCGAAGCACTCACCCAAGATGCTCTCTCCTGACTCACCAATAACAGCACAACCTGTCCCGACCAGCGACAGGTCCAACCCGATGAAAATCTTCAACTGGCATCTCCCCGGCTACTTAAACGCCGCGTTCATCCATTTTGCTATGGCCCTCCAAATTCGAGCCATAAGCGGTATCTTCGGAGCAGGAATGTACGAAATCATACGCTCCCTGCCCTTGTGATCATAGAGCCTCACCGTTACAACTTTTCGATCTCTCTCAGGGACATCTATCACCCACGACCCCCCTCCAGGGGTATCGATGCTGACCTTGTCCTTCTTTTCCTCTTTTTTTGCCATGGAAACACCAGAGTCGCAATCAAGATGCGAGTCCGATCCTACACGATGCTCATCGCTTTCGCTATAATATCCAACGCTGCACTTTTTGCCGTTGCTATTCATTGGATCCTTTGTCCCATGGCCATTCCCCTACCTTTATATTGACAGACATCCTGGTCGTCATCAACGACCGAGCCGTCCCAGCTGGCCCACGAGCTACCATGTTGCGCCTCTCAAGCGACTTGACCAAATCAGCAACTGCATTCGTGGATCCTATGCCCAGGTACTCGCAAAGCTCTCGCAAAGTGGGAGCCACGCCCAACTCACCCCATAGGTGCTCGATAGCATTAACAACATCCATCTGGCGCTTCGTAGGCTCTTTACCCACTGATCCATATCTCTGCATCTACTTCGTTGCCGCCTTTTTCTTGCGAACTCCGAAGCACAGATCCCTGCCAGGACATGTCTTTGGGCGTCCCTTGGACTTCATCACACACTCTGGAAGCCGCTCGGTTTCCTCTGCAAACTCTTTGAGCTTAGACTTGATCATATCAAAATGCTCGTTCAATTCCTCTGAGTCACCACTCGACACTGGAAGAGGAATCCCCTCAATCCACCCATCAAAGGCAACATCAACCGTTCCAACCTTGTCAACAATCGCTTTTCTGCGACTCAAGAGATCTTCGTTAACAGAATGATCGAACTCGACCACATGCTCTACAATGCTGGTCTTGATCCCTCGAACACCCTTGAACACGTAAACGATCCTGGCCCGACGTAGCCCAGTGGCCATCATGCCGATATGAACCTGCTCAATGTGCTTCTTACGAGGCGCACCACCAAGAAACGGATTCAGACTGTCACGCGCACTCTGATCCTCTGTCTTCACTTCCAACACTTCCAGATCCCCATCACCCCAGTCCAGAATGCCGTCCATTTTAACGACCGTTCTAATCCCTGGGAGCCGGACCTTGGATTCGTTGAACATCCAGTCGTCCCCTTCGGGCTTGCTGGTCCACCCGCGCTCTACATCCGAATTAGGCGGGATCACCGTGTCGCACAGCGCACCTGTGCTCTCCTTTGAAAAGTATCCGTTCTTCTCTTTCTTGGTCCTGGTCCACATGCCCAGCAAACGACATCCCTTGAGCCCCTGAAGAGTCTCCTTTTGAAATGCGTCATGATAAGCGTGACCAACCGCGAAGATCCAGCTGAGTTCCGGCTTTACAATATCTTCTGGAGGAGTCATTGTCGCTGCTTGCAACGCGTACATCCTCGGACAGTCATGAGCCGTAGAGGATGCTCCCATCCACCACTCCTCATATCTAGTCTTGCCTGATTTGAGCGACACGCACGGCTTAGGATAGCCTGCCCTGCTCGTCTTTAGTATTTCATCAACCAGCCGCGTGGAGACCGGTTTAACGGCCTCCCCCGCCTTCACTCGCGCAAACTGCCCTAGCATCTGTCAACCTTTCCAGCTCTGTCAGCCTACTCAACTACTTAGACATCTCATCGATTCGAAACGAAATATGACAAACGGAATCGTCGTCCTTAACACCCCTGTAGAATTGATTCAAGTGGCCCTTCCATTCCGGGCCAGTGGAAAACCCATCCTTCATGACCGTCATCTTGTCACGAGAGAGTTCCCCTATCGTCGACGGACGAACCGACACGATCGTCGCCGTCGCAAACGCAACAGGGTGCCCGTTCCTCGCCATGAACTCCGTAGTAAACACCAGCTGACTACCCGGCTTATGCGGGCACTCACCAGCAGCATAACGTCTCGTTACTCCCGTTGCCGTCCCATCCATTATCCTCTGCGTTTCCACCCTTGTACAAGCAAACATTGAAACCTCCTCGCGAACTCAAGTTCGCAAACTGACACCTGTCAACACGGCATCACATATGCCCAACATGCTCACCAATGAGTCACTGTAAATCCGACGATACCTAAACTGTGTTCAGTGTCAAGCTGTCGAACTAGCCCTCGGTTATCTTCTTACCCACCAACTGCTCTAGCACTCTAACCGGGATCATCGCCCAATCCCTGTCACACCGGGGATCTCTTTTCCCGCCCTTGATTTCAATGGCTAACACTGGCTCTTTTTGCACAGCATCGGCCTCCGCCGTGATCTTCAGCAGCCACTCCCATTTCACAGAAAGGCTCGCGTGCATCGTTTGCTTGCACTCCACAAGGAACTCGACATCGCACTCCTTGCCCTCAAGCAAAACATCCCTGACATCTGCCTTCGAGTACATGCTCGAACCGGAACCCCGGACCCTCTTGCCCCCAAGTCGATCAGCAACGCGATCCTCTTGCATAGTAGGAGTGCTCTTGCCGTACCCCATCCCCTTGGGACCACGGAACGGCATTACTTCTCACCCACCGATTCAAACATTTTCTTGAGTAGAACAGCACGAAGACTGCGCTGTGTTTCTGGCATCTCGAACGTCGCCAGCATGGATGCTTTCTTATCGAAAACCTTGCCGCCAAGGATCCAGGTTTTCTTCTTCTTCTCGTTCACGCCCTCTTTCAGAAGGCCATACTTCTCAGCCTGAGCGAGAACGTACTTGGTATCCTCTATCTGCCCGGCCCTTGGCCCAGCAATGCACATGACATACCCGCCTGAGATCTTCGCTGTGAATGTTTTGTTCTTCTTTGTCCTGAAATTCAAACGAACTTCCCGGCTCATATCCATCTGCCACTCGGCCTTGAGATCTGAGTCGAACTTGTCTTTACCCCACTTCGAACTCCACATTTCGAGCGTAAGAACAGGAGCAAACTTCTGACCATTCCCTCCAGGTGCAGTTTTGTTACTGCCAAACATCACCCCAATCTTCTCTCTCTCTTGGTTAATCCATATGTGTGTAGGTGCATGGCCGTAAGCCCTAAGCACATCCAGGTTCGCCGCATTGACCTTCCGGATAAACTTATTCATGATCCTCGCATGAAGCCCCTGCTGCCAATCAACAGTGGAAGCCTCGATTTCCTTAGACGGGGTCATGGCGGCAATCGAGTCCAGAATATACATGTTGACCGCGCCCGTCCTGAGCATGTCGTCGTAAATATCCGCCGCCTCCTCTGCTGACGCCGGACTCACAACAAGAACCCTCCGAGGATCCAATCCGAGCCCTCTCGCCCAGCCCGAATCGAATGTCCCCTCGATGTCAAAGAACGCAACACGGAACTCCTCGTAGGAATTCTCCTTGTACGCCTTCAGACGAGCATTGAAATCCAGCTTGTTCTCACCAGGGAACATAACCGGATCCAGGAGACCCTCATTGAAACAGTCACAGCGCCCCACCGCGTAATACTCAACCTCACCAGTCTCTCCATCCTCGACGTACTCAACCTCTATGTCATCAACATGCCTGAAACAGTTAGCACACAGATTCTGAGCATTGCCCGCAACTCGGATAGCAGTAGTAGTTTTGCCAGAACTCTCCCCTCCCTGAAAAATAGAGGTTCGCCCGATGCAGATACCACCGCCTGTCGCAAAATCTAAACTAAGACTACCCGTCGATATTCTCGGTATATCCTCTGGCCTGAGATGTATAGCATTGCCAATCGTTCGACCATGCTCCTCGTTGATCTTGCCCTTCAGAGCCCGTAGACCCTCCCTCAGAACATTCCTGCGCTTAGCGACCTCTTCTGCCATTCAGTGCCCCTTCCTTTTCTTCTTTGGAGCCAACATGTTCAACCCTGCAACAGCATTTGTCAATGTTCATCTGGCGTATTCGCTAATACAATAATTCAGTCCAGCGACGACCCGTAATGGCCTCTCCGCTCCCATGACCATCAGGGGCTCCACCCCCACAGAAAACCCCACTCCCGTAGCCGTGCCCACTTATCGATCCGTACCCGTTTCGCATCTGGTAGCCCCTGCCAGACCCAAACCCGTTGCATTCACCCCAACCGTATCCACAGCCACAACCATTGTTGCACCGCTGGACATAGTCACGCCCCGGTAATCGACTTGGAAGTTCCAACCCTGGCTCATATTCACGATGCACTCGATTTCTCATCTTAGAACTTCCACCCTTTCGACTTGGACACAATTTGGTCAAAATCATACCTAGCAGCACCCATGTCATACTTCATCAAATGCCTATCCCTGAATTCCTTTAGAATGGACTCAGGCTTACGCTTGCGACTCATCTCGTAACGCATCTTCGATAGCTTCTTCTGAACGAACGGCTTCCTCATGAGAATGTCACCAACGTGACTAGGCGCCCGCGTGCCGTCCTTGAGCTTGAAGTCAACGCGACCCTTTGAGTCCATAGAAGGCTCGTACTTACGTGCAACCTTATCGCTGACCCTGTCGATATAGCGAGCATCCTTTGTATTCAGATCCTCCGTGGACGTGCCCTCCCAGGCACTTAGAATCCTGCCCGCAGCCCAGACGACATCAAACTCAGCAGGGACCCTCCTGTCCCTATCAAGAGGGATCTGACTAGGCGGGAAATTATATGCTCTGGTTAACCCGCTAATGTTCGCGACGTAGAATCCTCCAACAAAGACATCGCCAGGCTTCCCCTTGATGATGCTCCCGTTATAATTGGAAAACACAACGTCCTCATCCTTGATGACTGATCCCTTCCACATGTCGTAATCGACCTTGTCCACTGAAAACTTAACCTGAAAAGGAGTAGTTAGACTAGGGCAACTGTTGACAGCAAGACCAAAGCACTCTCCAAGGAAATCATCCTGGTACGTGGTTGCGGTATACTCTCGATCGCCGCTCCTGACTTTGAAATCATGGCCCTCTCTGCCGAGAACCATGGCAGCCATCTTCAGGCCCTCTCCATGGGATCCAATAGTGCTGTCATCGCCCCGCTTCCCTGACGTCCCGATCTTGAGAAAGTCCCCCTCAGATTCAGGCACGTAATCGTTACTCAGAGTAACCGTGACAAAGTCCACCGCTGAGGGATCAGTCAGCGTGTGACTGACATCTTCACTGTGTTCCCCGTAGTCGACGAAGTTCTGATAGATCTCCCGGAGCGCCTCCTTGGCGCCCCAGTCTGGAAGATATGCCCTGCCTATCCCATACTTGATCATCCCTAGATTGCCGCTCATTCTCCCCTCCTACTTACTGGCTGGAGAAGGGTGAATATCAATGATTCTCTCTGAGTTGGCCGATACAACGATCCTGATGATCCCATCAGACACCGAAACCTTGGCCGTCGAGACGTCGTACTTGGCATCGACTTCAATCGCATGACTAATGCCTAGTTCAACCTCATCAGCACATGCCGTTCCCACCAGCTCGGGCTTCGCGTCCACGTACAGATTGGAAGACTCTTTGTCCGCGCTGACTTTCAATATTTTCTCATGAACGCCGGGAGCAAGAATAAGCATTTCGACGGATCCCACGGACTCTTTTTTGATGATGTTTCCCATTAGATTGTTCCTTTTGAATAGACGACTGCGACACCTCGCCGCAAATACGCACTATCTGTTACTGATTGCCTTGGATTTTGTCAACTGGAAATAACTAGAAAAACACCGTCCCACTTTCATGCCTGGCAGGCCCGGTGCCTCCTCGCCAGATCCGACGCAGCCACAAGCGCCGGTAGAGAGGTTCTAGGGTAACCTCCCACATGATTCACGTCGATTAACAGGATTCGACGCGAACTTAAGTTCGTTTTTCAGGATTGCGGATAATGTCCGCTTCTTCGCCTATCCTAACACCAATCTCCTCAGAGAGTTCATGTATAGTTTGCTCGATTGAATCTTTGTCGCCCACGTGCCTCGACAGCGCCACGTCGACCTTGAAGCTATCCATCCCCTCACCCTTGATGGTAAGGCCGTACTCAAGCCACACAGACCGCTTCACGCCAAACCCGTCCAGCTTCGGAAACGGCTTCTTAATGACGTCTTGCCCTCTGACCGACGCCTCCTCTCTGTCGAGGACATGCTTGACCCCCTCGATCATCATGGCATGGGCAAGATGTCGCTCGTCCGAGTTCGGGTTGTGCAACCCGATCCTTATGCCCATGTTGACTCTCGAAAACTCAAAATTACCAAGTGAAATAGTCCGACCCATCGACACGACGAGATCGTCCGTGTCCTCAGCAGTCTGCTCAACCGGTTTACCGGCATCGTACACGTATTCTTTCACCAACTTCTGATTGCCTCCTCGGTTCGTCACTGTGACCAGTGTCGAATCCTTGCCGTCAACTATTCTCGTCTTCATTTTTCAACTCCGCCTCGTAAACCCCAAGCTCTCTCCACGCCTCCTCTATTTCGGATTTGAACGTGCTATCGGAACTCGCGACTTTACCCCTTCTTGCAACTGCAACCTTCACCGCTAGTATCATGCCATCGGTGTATAACCGATCCCCGCGAGAAGACCGGATAGGCGTCTCGGGAAAAACTCCGATACGCGTCCAATAATTAATCGTATCCACAGATCTCAGTATCATTCGAGCCGCTATCGTAACGGTGTAGGCTGTCAGCTTCTCGCCGCCCACGATCACCGTCTCAGGCTTTCTAGGAGCGGATCTATTAGCTGGGACTATCTCGCCTGACTCAATCTTTCTCCTGCGCTCCTCTTTGCGTCGGATTCGGGCACGCTGGGCAGCTTCCTTGGCCCTCTGACGATATTCCGGATCTTCCTCATAGCGGCGCTTCTTTGCCGCAGAAAGCTCGTCTCTGCGCTCTTTGTAATAGGCTTGCAAATACTCGCTTCTATCTCGTTTTTCAGGTTCCTCTCCTTTTGATCCGCTCGCCATGCGTCCTCCGTTATTTCATAGCGCCGTTCTTCTTGTAAAAACTCTGACGCCTTATCCACTTGCGCTTCAGCTGGGGAATGTTCTCATCGATAACATCGACGACTATCGGGTCTGGCTTACCCTTGCACTTCCCCGCTCTCCAGGCACACAACCGCTCGCATTTCCCCTCTTCAGGAAAGCACCATCGCTGGACCCTCCCGACGAGCTGGACGATGTCACTAATCGGAGTTGCCATAACCAGCACATCCGACGCGGTAACATCGAGACCTTCGCTCATCATTTGAGATGTGCAGAAGATCACGTTTGCACGCTCGGCCACCTTAAGCTCAGCCTCCGTCCTGGTCTTCATTTTGAAATCACCCCTTTTGTGCCCTTTGCCACTCTTTTCCCATCGCTCGCTCGTGAACCACTGGCCAGTGTAATAATCGACCCTTGGATCAAACGGGAGCTTCATATCGAACAACGCGCTTATCAGATCCCTCGACATCTTCCTCAGATGCTCTAAGCGCTCACTCACTACCAGGATCTTCCTGCCAGCAGCTACGCCCTTCACAATATCGTCAACAATCTGTCGACTCCGGAATTCGTCCGCAGCAATCTGATTGATAACCTGAGCACTGTTCAGGTTGTCTGTACTCACGCGATAATTGCCTCTAACAATTGGCTTCAACTTCGTCGGGGTAATCACCCTCCGGAGCTTTGGCATCATCATTTTCGACTTGGCAGAATATGTAACCTTGGAGATGTTCATAAAGAAGACATCCTCAGCGCCGTCCTTGCGCCTCGGAGTCGCCGTTAAGCCAAGTCTGTACGCAGAGGTGAAACTAGGGATAATGGACGCCCACGACCCCGCTCCAACCCTGTGTGTTTCGTCAGAGATGACGAGTCCAAACGACCTCCACATTGCATCAGGATACTTCTTCCCGTCCATGCCCCTCGACAGTGATTGAAGCATTCCAATTACAAAATCCGGCTCCTGACCGGTCGCCTCTATCTGATCATATTCACACTTGTTCTGGCGTATCAGCCCGATCCTAACGCCGGGAAGCTGCCACTCTAGGCGCTCCCTCCACTGTCGCAAAAGGAACTCTTTGTGAACCAAAATCAGTGTTTTTCTACCTACTCGCCTGGCGAATTCAATGGCCAAGATCGTCTTGCCGAAGCCGGGTGCTCCGCGCAGCAGGACACCACCCCAGCGCTTGCCCTCCAGTTCGGACATCAACGCCGAGATGGCCGTCTCCTGCTCCACGTATGGCCCTGTAGCACTGAATCGGGTCTTGAGATCCCGCATCTTCTTGCCGTAGGACACATTCACAATCTCGTCATGCTCGGAGCTTTTCCGAGCAAGGTAATACCCCCTCGGAACGCCGATCATCCCTCGATCATCATCGTCCCTGAACATGAATATGGGATCGGGATCTTCAGCCCCGTCAATATCGGTGGTTTTTCTTGGTACAATAGTAAGCTCTCGCCGAATGTTCTCTAGATTGCGAGACGTCAAGTCTCCCGTTTTCATCCACACTAATCCGTCAACAACTACTTCCATCTCGCACTCCAGTCATTCAGCAATCAGCTTTCTAGCTTGTCTATCTCAGCCTGTCGCTCTACATGGTGTTTCTTACACAGCCAATTTACATCCAACGGACGTGAGTAATCTTCATGATGCGCTTCGGCAACTGCCTCACCACACTTCTCACAAGGCTGCTTGGTCAACTTGCCAGATCGAATAGCATTGTATACAATGTTCCTAGCACGGACCCTCTCTGGATAACGCTCTCGCTGCTCCTTAACCTTATCAGGGTTATTCTCGCGCCATTCCTTTAAAACCCGCTTAGCCTTCTCCTTGCGGTGAGGCAACTTTGCCCTCTGGACATCATAATCGCGAATCTTTTCGAGGTTCTCTTCACGGTGCTTAGCGACATCTTTTTTCGTACAAACTTTGCACTTGTTCAAATACCCATCAAGCATCGCCCTATGCCTATAGAACTCAGCCAACAATTTGACCTCGCCGCACTTGAAGCACGCCTTGGCTCTGGTTGCATCGTCGCCCATCAAAAAGGAATATCTGGATCGTCCGGAGGAGTGCCGTCATCATACCCTGCACCCTCTGTACTTCCCTGGCCGCCTTTTTGACCACCGTCATTTCCGCCGCTGTGTCCGCCTACCATGCTCCTAAGAACATTCACATCCTGGACCTTACAGACCTCAAGCCAGCCAGACTTGTCCCCTTCTGCAAACTCATCGCCAATCGTCTTAACATTGACATCTTCAGGAGCACCGAATCTCTGGAGGTAGCTAACGTATTCTTCAGGAGCAACCCTGTCGATATAGTCCCACTTGGCTCCGACACCATCTTCCTTCTTGCCAGTCCTTGTGGCGTCCCAGACGGTTCCCTCCAGGGTGCCTCCGCGCTTCTCAGACTCCCATTGTAATTTCATAAGCGGACCAGGAGTCTCGTTATTCCCTTTTGCCGCCGCTAACATTTTTCTCTCAAAGCTCGACTCTTTCGTCTCGCCTTGTTTGTTCTTCCAAGTTCGGTGATGCAGGATCATTTCTTTGTCTTTGTACTCGACCTGGCCGAGATCAATTATCGAAAGCATCCCCATGAAACGCGGCCAACTGCCATCCTCACAAATAGGGCAAACATCGCCAAGATTGTTCTTCTTGAGACAGATTGTATTGTACGCCTTCGTATACTGACGATAGTTGTACAGCCCGTGCTCGAAGAAGCAGAACGGCGCCGCATCAAGAATAAGAACTCTATGCGTCACTGGTCGCCCAGGGTTAATCGGATTATTCGCCGTGTAATTCATCCGGAAACGGAATTTATAAAGCCGCTCCTTTTCCCAATCATCGCTTAATCCTCCTTCGCCACCGCCGTAGTCATCCTCCGGCATATTGTCCCAGCCAACTGAACCAAAGTTTCCTAACATCTTTTGTTACCCTTGCCTTTCTACTAGGTTCTCTGTTTCTCTGTTTTTCTGTTTTTCTGTTTTGTTCTATGTTTTGCTTGTAACCAGACGTCGTCTGGCACCTATGGAGTACACATCCACTGTTGTTTTGTCAACAGTTCGTCTTTCTAAAACGACGTAGCCTCGTCCTTGTAGTCATCCTCTTCTTCTGGCATCTCGTCGTACACCATCTTGTCAAAATCCCACCGGATGGAAATCGAATCCCTCTTAAACTGACCACGCCGGATCTTTATCGGCTTCATTTTGAGAATGCCGTCGTCCTTGTCATCCTTGGTCTGCTCAAGGGCAATCACTGTATGGGCATCCTGGCCAACTTCATCCGCATTCGCTATCGTTCCAAGCCTGGCCCCGCCGCCCTTTTTCTCCGAAAGTTCCGCCGACCTGTTTTGTTGTGAATAACCAACCGCTGCATAGTTGCCCCTCTTACATGACCTCTTGAGCCACTCTACGCCCGCTATCGTCCTCTCTCGCCTGTCGCCCTTAATATGCAAATCGTAGACTGAATCCACGACTACGCACTCCGCGTCCGTGGCCCTGATCGCAGAGTCTATCCCAGCCGGGGATATGTCATCCTCTTCGTCCATTATCCAGAGATTCTCCGATGGATGGGACGCAACAGCACTAAGACTCTCTACCGTCCTCTCCAGTTGGGGTAGCTCGAAATCAGACAATTCGCCAGAGATTAAACGTTTGTACGAAACACAGGAATGGATGACAAAAAACCGCTCTGCAATCTCCTCCTTGGACATCTCAGGAGAGACAAGAAGAACCCGCTTGCCACATAACCAAGCATGGCGAGCAGCAATGATAGCCACAAACGTGTTGTGAACAACCATGTCGTTTGCAACATAGGCATGCCCGTCCATTACTGTTAAATCGAACACCCTGTGAACGCCGTCGTCCTCTATGGATTCAATGCGATCCCAGTGATTAACCAGCAGATGCTCAAGATGCTTGGCGTCAAAAGCATCGACAAACGCACGGAATATGCGCCTGCTTACTGTGTTCCTCCTGTAGAGCTTGTTCGCGCTGATCCGCACCGTCATCCCAAGCTCACGCGACATCTGCTCATAGCGACGTACTCGCCCGCTCTCATGAAACCCTTCAACAATGTGAAGTATCTCCGCTTTCAACTTCGGAGTAATCGGAATGTTATCAACGTTCGGATTCTTAGCATTTTTCAGCAAACGAGCCTTCTCCGCCTTCTCGCCAACTATCGGTATCTGCTCCTTGAAACGCTCATACGAAGTCGCATAGACCTTGTATATCCAACTATCGAATACGCCCGTCTGACACTTCGATCTCTTGTACCTGATTCCGCCGTGTATTCCGAACCTTAAAAACAACCTCTGTATCTGCTCAACCATCTCCTTGGAGGCAAGACCTATCTCGATAGTGCAATAGCCATTTTTACCAACAGGAAACGAACCATCGCAGCTCCAGAGCATACCAAGGAACTTGGCCAAGGATTCGTTGTCATACTGGAACACTCTATCAGGAATCACCTTGTTCTTTGATAGCGATCTACAGCATCCCCACTCGTCCCATTTCTTCCAAAAATTACGACCACCTTTCACCCTGTAACGACCGTCGTCTTTGCCCTTTATCATCGGAACAAGCTCACAACCATGATATGACACTGCCTCACGCACAAAACTCACAATCGCCTGATCTCTTTTTGTAAACGTAGGTACATCCTGGGTCACACCTCCATCAGCCAACATTGCAGCAATGAGCATCGACTCATTGTCACCTACCTTAAACGCCATCTCAGGCTCAGGAACAATACCCACCGCCTCAGCGTAATCGCCGATCTTAAGTTCGTCCGTCCGCTTCCACCCGTCTACCGTCATCACTGGATGCTCTGGGGTCTGAGACATCTCCCGCCCGCTATAAAAGCGGACCTTCATACACTCCTTTGTCCCCATATCCAGCCAAGCATCAGGAGTAACACCCACAATAGAACCATTAGACTTTCGGGTGAGAACGTCGTCTCTATCCTTGACAACCTGCTCTATGGTCTTGTATTGTCCAGTCTTCTTGATGTAGGTTAATGTGCGGGCATGTAGGCATTTCCCTGTGCCGGGGCGGGCCACGAACATCGTCAATGTTTTAGGCCACAACCCCGCTGTCATATCATCCAGCGATTTCCAAGGCAGAGGGATCCCCCTGAACCCACTTGCCACCTTGCCGTACGACTCAAGAACCTGATCACCCATGCCCAACAGACTCATCGGCATGTTAGATTTCTCAAGATCCCTGGTAGCCAGCGCTAGGCCCTCTAACGCCTCTGTCACATGCAGGGCGTCTCCGCTTGAGAACCCTGCCTCTACGACAATGCGAGCAGCATGGATGACGTTCCTGACCCCTGACAGCTCTCTCACAATCTTGGAGTAATGCTCTGCATTCGCCGCCGCCGAAATATTATCGGCCAGATCCATCAGCTCGACAGCACCCCCCGCCTTGGAAAGCTCTCCGGTCTTCATCATCTCGTGGCCAAGGGTAACGTGATCCACTGGCATGCCGCCCTTGGATACACGCTCCATTGCCTTGTATATAATCTTATGGGTTTCGAAGAAAAAGTCGGACGGCTCGATTATCGTTGCCACGGTTTCCAAAACCGAATTATCCAACAGTACGCTACCCAGGATTTTGCGTTCAGCTTCTCGGTTAGAAGGCGGAACCCTTCCGTTGCCGACATCGGCAGCATTCATCATATTTTGCCCCTTTAAACCCTGTTTTCGCTCTCAACTTGTATCCTTGCTTTAACTCGCTTATTCCCACCCGCAACACGCACCGGGACCACATGCTCTTTCAAAGAGTGCATCGTCGACGCCTTGAGCGATGTCGAGAGAGCATTATTCTCACCCTTAACGCTCATATTGGTCGTAATTATGGTCACGAGCTGGTTCGAGTTACGCGCACGAATCAAGTCGTCAATCATACGCTCCCCAAACCCCGTCTTATCCTGAGTCCCCTTGCCCAGGTCATCTATAACCAAAACAGCAACACTGCACGCACGCTGCCACAAAGTCTCTTGATCATCGAACATTTCGTTCGAGATCACAGAGCCCCTTAATGCAGATGCTTGCACAAACAGAACTGCATGGAACTGTCGCCTCAACTCCTTAGCAATAACAACAGCCATAGACGTCTTACCTGTGCCGTTTGGACCCCATAGCATAAGGCCAACCCCATTAGCCACGTTCTCGCTAGCTGATAGGATATAATCCCTCGCGAGATCCTTGGCACTTTTTCCGTCAATAACTGATTCTGAGATGTCATCGAACGTCACGGACCAATACCGCTTCGGGATTCTCATCCGTCGCATGTCTGATCCAGTCAGCGCTCTCCTATGTCGAGACTCCTCCATTTTTCTCACCAACCATGCCCAACATCTTCCCCCGGATCGACATACTCATCGAAATCCTTGTCTGGCATGTCCTTTTTCGCCGGACGCTTGCGCTTCACAAAACCACGTTGAAGCGACGCATCTGCAAATATAATATTCCGAGATGCAAACAGGATATTGATCGTCGGGATACCCCTAAGCGTCCCACCGGACGCCTCGACCATTTTCTCCCAATTCGCGCACATGTACCGCACCGCCCTTTCCACTTCTTCCCATCCGTACATTTCAAGGAGCTTCTTCGCCAAGGTCCGCTCCTTGGCACCCCACCACTCCCTGTTTCCCGGTATCGTAACCGTGTCTCCGTATGCCTCCTCTAGGCACTCGCGCATTAAATGTTGCACTCTTGTAGAGGTTAACCTCTTTTTGTTGGTTTGTCCACCCTCGCACATGTCTAAAGAGAATTCTATAGGCTCAAGAACTTTTTTAGCCGGAGCCTCTTTCTTCTTTTTTGCTTTTTTTTCTGCCCTCTTTTTATGGGCATCAGCTGTCTTTTTCTGAGATCTTTTTACGACTTTTGACAACGCCGAAAGGCTTGGTCTTGGCATCTCTTCCCTCCATTACTTCAACATCTGACCATTGAAACCGGATAGGTTTCCCATCAACAACAACAAGTATCTCAACCCACTTCTCTCTGTACTCTTTACCTACCTCCGTCAGACACTTTGCTGAGAACTCCTGGGCCTGCCAGTCATCCTCCATCTCTTCTATCTTATCTCTCCATGTCCTAACGTCTCGGACTACACCTACGCCGTGTTCAGTGCGGACAACATCTCCGATGTAAATTTCTCTCTGCATACCCCGTACTCCTCTGCAACTTCGTCGATACCTCGCTCATCGTGATCAAACATCCACAACGGAGATCTAACCTTACCTATGAGCATCGACCATCCATCAGCGACAAGTAAACCAGCAAAAGCATTAACCAGAGAAATCTCACCATCCATCTCTGATAGGCCCTTCGATGCCATGAAGACATCGTCCATTCTTCCAGAGGGGCTTTGGCGCGGATCCCTCTCTACAACTTCAACCTCTAGGTCACCAAAAACAAATACCGATTTCCCCCTGCTATCATCCCCGCCCATCATTACCGACATCAGAGCAACCGACTCGGCAATCCCCAGAATAATAGATTCCTCTAGGTCAACAGATTCAACCGTCTCAAGTTGGGCCAGAGACAACATTTCCTCCGCACACATCCAGGTCCTTCCTGGCATCATGTTTTTCAGTGCGACCGGAGAAATACACTTATACAGTGTCTAAATCAAGCTCTAATTTCGGGCACCAGCCCGCATATTCCCGCGAGCATTCCCCCGCGCATTATCCTCTTCTGTCACATAATCAAGATCGATTTTAATCTTGTGCTTCCCCGCAACCGCAGCCAGGAGAGCCCTCAGCGAAGTGGTCAAATAACCATTGCGCCCCACCACCTGGCCAACGTCGCCAGGATGAGTGTACAGTTCAACAGTCAAGCGGTATGGCCCTTCGCGAACCTCCACAATTATATCATCAGGGTGATCAACAAAGTGCCGGACAGACCCCACGATTTCACGTGCGGCATCCAATATTTCAGAACTGATTCTGCTATCGCTCATGTCAAAAACCTACATCCATCCTGCTGCGAATCTCGTCCGCACGCCTCTTTTCAACTCTGCGATCCGCTTCCTGCACAGTGAGCCCCATAGCCCTGAGACCATTGGTCCTCTTGGCACGCTGCCTCGACTCATGAAGCTCTAATAACTGTCTGGAATACTGAGTGCACATTCGCCGGATCTTAACCTTTTCAAGGGCCGGGAGATCCCCCTTGGCCTCAAAAACTGCCCGCATTCGATCAACGTACCCGCGTAACTCCTTCCGGAGCTTAACGGAACGTAAATCTTTCAGTAATTGTCCAATCGTCAATTCTTCAAACATCAGCTTCCACCGTTTTATAATTCCAATAACGTTTTGTCAATCAACTCACCGCGAACTTGAGTTCGCAGAGGTGCGCCTGGATACAGCGTTTTCTGTTGCCTGTTCGTCAGATCACACCGGGGACGTAGCAATTATGAAATCAACGATGTCCTCGTCCAAAGACAGGTCGATCTCAAACCTGGAACGCCCTACCTCTATGGCAGCCACCATGCTCTCTGTTCCATCTTTCTCGCTGCGCCTCTCCACATGCGCTCTCTGCCCAATGAGCCCCTCAAACTGACCGCTGTCGCGCTCAAACAAGAAATCAGCGCCCTCCATGTAACCCATACCGGGCTCTCTGAACCAGCGGATTACGTCTTCGGGGCAATCACCGTACCCCTCTGAAATCATATTCACGGCGTGGCGCATCATGGCAACAGAGAAAACTCCGAACTTCACCGGACTACACATCTTGGCAATCTCGTCGGTCAACCAAATCTCTCCGATTATCTTCCACGGATCGCCCCACTCGAAGCCATGAACATGGCCCGATCTTTCAATGTCCCCGTCCGGGTCCACCTCGAAAACGGTGCTGCCCCTCACTTCGTGCCGCCGATGATATGAAATAACGAGCGCATTGCCCTTTATCTCACCCTTCGTCCACAGCCCCTTTGCGCTTCGCCGCAAAAGCTCTTGAGAGTCCCGAGACTCCTTTTTTCCTCTCGACATCATATTCCGACTCCGTAAGAACGTCCGTCCTCCATACGTACCTAAGCTGACCGGCGAGATCTACGCACACAGCCTTCGCAGATGGGAGATCATCCCTGCTGTCCTCCATCCGGTCCAGGTAACGCCTTATCTTGGTGTCGTACCGAGGTTTTCTACATTTAGTATACTTGTGGATCGTCGTGATGCCCTTCCCCTTCACGACAAAGAGCAAATCCCTAGATGTCCAAAGGTCGATCACCGAAAGTTCAACCTTAGTAAGAGCCATTATTCCTCGCGAGACTTCTGGATTTGCTCAATGCCGAGCTTCATGAATTCGGGCATCATGACATTCTCTTCATCCCCCTTGGGAGACTCATCGCTCACGCCTATGGAGTCCTCAAGATCATCTTGATCGTTGACCGGACCATTGACGTTGATACGCCTCACCTCACTGGGTTCTATGCCGCCCTCCTGAGCCTCCTCGCTCGGCCCCTGAGCCTCTCCATTCATCGCAGCCTGAATACGCTGGGCCTTCGCCATTAGGGCGTCAAACTTCGCCCTGGCGGCGTCTGTCCACGCCACTCCATCTCCACCTATAGGAATGTGCTCGAACGATCTAACTGCTCCCTTCGGAGGCTCGTTCCCGGCCTTCTCATACATCTCACATGCTTCCTCTTCCGAGAGAAAAACCTCAGTAATCGGAGGAGTGCCCGGCTCGTCACGAATAGTCTCCACCACGTAAGCCACGGTTTCGTCTGGGGAGATCTGAAGCGCTGGATCGTCAAGCCCTGGGCGACGAGGTTCCAACCCTACCGGGATAGTACTGCCACCCTCGAACGCCCACATGTAACAGTGATAGCTCTTGATCTCTTTCAGCCTTCGACGCTCTGCTGGGAAGATCTCGACAGCCTCGAACTCAGGACCAAGAATCTCATTCTTGATCTTCTGCTTGTCTATCCACGAGATCTCTTTGGTGGACTTATCAACCCTCATTATCGTTAGATGAGCGATGTCCATGGGACGCGGCTTCCCATCCTCTCCAGCTACCTGGAATCCGTTGGACACCGTGGTCCGAATGAACACCATGTATTTGTTGTTCTGAAAAGCACCCAGAACCCCCGAACCCTTCATCTCTTCGCTAACCGGAGTCCTCGCAAAAGGGGTCATTGGCCCAGAATTCCGATTTCTATCGATAGGCCGACCGTCTAAACCAACAATACGTCCACTCATCTTCAATCTCCTTTGGTGCCGTTTTCCAGCTCCGTTAAACGCTTCGTCATCACGTAATTCCCAGCTCTCTCATTTTCCCAGAGTTGAGAATACATCCGCACCTTCGCAATTGCTAAAGCCGCGATCAATGCGCCTGGTGCAAACCCGGACAACAAAAGACCTGTAACTATCATCCATTCAGCCGTCATCTCTCCTCCGGTGCCATCAACTTAGACCACTCGTCTATCCTTAACCGCATATACTTAGCAGCCGCATCAAGGGGGCCTCTTTGGTAAGTCCTATCGGATGGCTTCCCATCGGGGCCAATACCGGGAATCTGAGGACAATAACCGTCCGGGTACGTCTGTCTCCCGGCCCAGTCGTCGATAACATGTCCTATCCCTACTACTCCAGACTGAAGCATCTCAGACGCCTGCTTACAAATTGTCTCACACGACGAACGAGCCAAGTCCATCTTGGCCGTTTCTAGGGAAACCTCAAGGGGTGTCGATGCCCCGTTCTCGTTGGAACACCCAGAAAGAGTCAAGTCTATCCTAACTATCGACCCGTTCCTCCACGCTGTCTTTAGATAGACGTCATGGTCTCCTATTTCCAACTTCGCAGTAATCCCCGGTAGGGATTCTTCGTGGAGAGCCTTCTCTATACCCAGCCACCGATCACCGGCATGCAGCCCTGGCCCTAACAAATCCGACATTACAATCTCCAATTAAAGGCGATGATCGACGACCGGTAGGTGCGGATAGATCTGTAGGAGTGAACATACGAATCTCCACCGGTCGTCGAGTCATCATAAGAAGTCTAAATATCCTTGCTCGTGGCACCCAGCGCCCGAGCACGTGACGTAACCCGCCTATCGTATCTCCTACTCCTGTGCCCAGGCCAATATGCCCACGGGCGTTCTGTATTATTATAGACAGCTCTCGAAATCATATTCTTCGCCGCCGCCTCTGTACTGCCGTTCAGCGAAATCATTAAAGCAAAATCATTCCGTCGAGGATAGAACCGGGATAGCAACTGTGCTGTCCCGAGATCGTATCCAGACTTCGGAAAGAACCTTTGCAACTTGGCACTGCGAACGGCCCTTAGGACCTCTTTCTCCGTATGCGATATGGTCTTGCGCCGTGGTTGAATCAGACCGAGGTCATACGCCTTGCGCCTCGGATGCAGCCCTAGCGCACATCGGTCAAAGTTGCTCTCATTGAACACTGTACCTGCTAACCCCCATGGATTCAGCACCGCGTACTTGCCACTCCTGGATCGGATCATCAACTGCGAAGCCTCGTGAGAATACTTCACAATAGCGTGCGCATATTTGATCGCCAGATCTCGTATATCCTCATCCTTGTCAATAAGTTTTCCGCACTCCCACCAGCCGCCCTCATGCTTCTTTATCTTGAAGATGCCATCAGCGATACGACCAATGGTGATCGTCTGCTCCTTGTTGGGGAACTTGTTCGACTCGACCTCCGTCTCAACCACCGGCTCAGCAACCTCTGCGTACTCCCATTGATCGTCAGCTGTCTCACACTCGTAATAGTCAGCCACCTCAATGCGACCGCTATTTGTGGGACTGTTGACCGCAAACGCGACCGCCCCAACCAGAATACTCGATACCAACAGAATCATCGGAATCTTCATTTCGCTTCCTCCATATATGCAGTGTCGACCGTTCTTCGGCCACACACTGGACAAATCCTGTTCTCTTTCTGACTCAAAGTCTGGGGCGTACTCGATAAATTAGAACGCCACCCGCATGTCTCCACAACCGTCTTAACATGCCTACACGTCCCCTTGAAAGTAAACCCAGGGCAGGAGCACCTAACGAACCCATTCATTATAGTGCCCTGCACCTCGTAGGTCTTATCCCCCTTCGAGGACGGAACCTCGACAGCGAAACTCGCAACCTCTGATTGACATGCCTGGAAAATTCTCATGTGGCCCTCTAGACCGCACGACCATAAGACATGCGCCTGCGCTCATGCCTCTGGATCGCCTCTTTGCCCCAGGACCCCTGCCAGTCAGCCCGACGCCCATACTTGCGATGCAGTCTAGCCATCTCAGGGAGGTTGTCTCCGCACAAGTAATCCCAGATGTCGTGCCACACGACAGCGTACCGTTCCCCCTTGGGCGGCCTATATTCATACGCATCGGCGTTAATGCACTCAAACCTGTGCCCGTACCGATCGCGGAAATAAGGAGCTACCAAGTCAATGACATCGACCGACTTCTCAATGACGGTAACCTTGTCTACCGCCAATTTGTCTACAGCCGAAAGTCTCTCCAGCATCCCCTTCACAACACAACCAAGCCCTAACCCGTTGACCAGGCACAGCCTCTTGGCCTCCCGAACTGGCGATAGGTGATCCCTTATCTCGGCGGGGGTGTCGCTCATGATCACTTGACCCCTGCGATAGAGGCCAGTGTAACGCCCAGCAGTCACGTACCTGGATCCCTCTTTGATCCTGGTCCACTCGGACTGCTCTTCGCCGACTGAGAACTTCTTAACCTCCCAGTCGCCCGACTTGCCTTGAGGGATCTCGCACCTCATAGATTCAACGATATTCATCAATCACTCCTTGCCTATCCGCAAAGGAGCAATAGCCCGATGGACGTGCTTTGTCAACTAATTGATGGTTGGAATACTACTCTTCTAGCCTGTTACCCTTGGGGAAGAAATTGATAACTTTTTGATCTTCGTCTATGCCGCGAAACCGGTCGTACTCTATACACGCTTCGCTAATAGCCGGGACGATCTGTGGATCGTAGTATTTTATATCAATGACTTTGCTCCCAAGGATCGAGATGCCCCTAAGACCCATGACCGGCTTGCAATACTTTGACCCATCTCCGTATCCCAGCTTTCGAATTCGCGCCGCGATGAACTGAGCCGACCTACCCAGATGTCGTCCGATGTCGCCCGCCGTCATCCAGCCCGGATCTTTTTGGATAGCTGGCTTGAGCATTCCAAAGTCAATACCTGTTGTTCGCTCCGCCGCAATAATCTTGCAAGACATAACAACACTACTAGGCCGTCCGTGCTGTTCTAACAAGTCAGCTATCTCTTTTATTGCATTGCCTTCGGCTTGCCTTTGTAGCCTGCGCTCACGCGCCTCTGATAGAGCTAGTCTTCTCTCAGAAAGAGATGGGGCATTGTCTTCCTCTGGCTCATCAATTTCCTTCTCAACAATCTCCTTCTCGACAATCTTTCCGCTTACAACTTCCCTCTCAGGAAGATACGCGCCATCGCGAGCAATCTGAGGAAGAACGTCGTCAACGATAAGCCTCCGCAACTTTCGACCTGTTGGCTTGTTCACCTTAACCAATGCCATGTGCATCCCCGTCTCAAAAAGAAGAGTAAGATGGGAAGCGTAGCCAACTACGTTTTCCGTAGTTGCCTCAAAAAGCCTTTTGAACTCGGCAAGTTCGCGACCCTTCAAGACAGCATAGTCCTTGCCTTCAATAAAATCATCCTTCCATTCGTGCGTGATATTTGTACCCAGACGACCACCATTGTCGGAGTACCCAAGAGCCCTCCCGACGTCCTTTGCAATCCAGCAAGGTCTGCCTTTGTACGTTATCGTAGCGAAGGGGGACCCCTCGAACTCTCTGTTGAAAACCTTCACAATGTCAGTCATGCTAATCTCCCTAG
>Ga0180431_10001307_pt1 | contig 35128 bp, 8 predicted proteins | sample SS_ome_11_FD_132459 | JGI IMG/M metagenome (GOLD analysis project Ga0180431, IMG submission 132459) | Hypersaline lake sediment archaeal communities from the Salton Sea, California, USA - SS_1_MS_1 metaG | ecosystem: Environmental > Aquatic > Non-marine Saline and Alkaline > Hypersaline >... | reverse complement strand
TGGAGGATCTATTGGCAAGCGCCCGCCTGCATGCTGTGGAGGGAGAGAATAAAGCGGTCTGGGACATGACAGCCGACCAGAGGCGCCGGCTCGAAGCCAGGGATTATGCGGCAGTGCTTGAGGCGAGAGGAGAAGCTCCGGCTGCTGCGTCCCTCCGCGAGGTTGGCGTAGCAGCAGAAGTAGCGGTGATAGAAACAAAACCGGTAGTCGATGATTTGGCGTTGATGGACTTCATCGAAAAAACCTTTGGCCGCCAGGGTGAAGCAGCGGCGGGGTATTTAAGGCGTTGGACAGTGAACACCGTGGAAAGGGGGTTCAGCGTAGATACGGCTAATAACGCGATTAGTCTAACCGAAAGCGCTCGTATAGCGGCAAAAGTAGCGCCTCAGATCATACCTGTTTTGATATTTAACCAGGCCATACGTGACGGGACATTGCCAAGAGAACTTAAAACGGGATTCATGGGCAGGTTACTCGGCAGGAACGCAGTAACCCGTTTGCTTAGAGGCAGTAATGTTACCGCTGCTGAAATCGAGAAAGCCGTACGAGAAGCGGACGGGACCGAGGAAGGCAACAAAAGATTGCGCGATATACTTGTCCGTACGGGGCGCGTGTGGTTCGCTTTTGCGGACGGCATGGCCGGCCGTGCGCGGGAAAAAGCCTTCGGAAGTAATATCATGAACGTCCTGTCACCGGAAGCAAGAAGAACGGCGCTTGATTTTGCTGAAAGAGAGGGCATCTTCGCGTATGGTTTTGGAAGAGATGAACATGTTTTCATATTTCCTCAAGACTACACGGCGGAACGGGTTGAGGACTTTTTCCTGAGAATGCAGGCGGAGCTCCAAAAGGGCTCCCGTTACGTGGTGTATGATATGACCGAGCTTAGTGCGACGGAAGGGAAAGACGGAGAACAAATACGCAGAGATAAAGAGAAAGAGATCGAGATCATTTCAACGGCAGGCAAAGAAGCAGCGACAAGAGGAACAGAGGTGATTATTGATGCAAGGACAGGTTTTGTCCGAATGGCGGTTGATAAAAGTGTAGCAGAGCAGCTTGACCGGAATAAAGAGTGGGCAGCGCTAAAAAGATCCATGCCGCCGTTCTTGATGGCAGCCGGGGCCGTCAGGGCGACCTCGGATTCCGCCGGATTTATAACCGGCAATGAAGCCCTTATTGCGGCTGAAACAGCGGCCGGTCAAAAGTGGCGCGAAGATGAAATAAGAAGCATGAGCGATGAGGAAAGAACAGAAATATGGGAACGCCTGTCGCCTGAAGAACAGGATGCCGTGACCGTAATGGCCCGCGATAACATCCCGCGGCAGGAAGCCGAAAGCTTGAGAAAATCAGGCCGTGATATGGAAAGCCATCAAAAAATCCTGTACGGTTTACCCGGTATCAACAAGAGGATGGTGTACGTGGACGGGGAGGTAATTTTCGCAAAAGAACCGACAGTTGTCAGCGATACAAGCATGCTGAAAAGTATCAGAGGAGTGAACTGGGATGCTTCCCGTTTAGCCATGAGGGAGCGGATGGGAAATGTGATAAAACCCCGTTTTGAGGAAGCCAGGGCCAGGGCTGAAGCCGAGGCCGCCAGAGCTGAAACTGAAGCCGAGTCCGCCAGAGCCAAAGCCATAGCCAGCGGAACTTTAAGGGACAAGGCCAAGGCGGACGAAGCCGAAGTCAGGGCCGAAAGGGCAAGGAGAAGAGCCGCAAAAGAATACCGGATGATAGATGCCTATACCAGCTACAATGCCGATGACCTGGAGGATCTCCTCGCTGAGGTATTAAGAATACCACAGGAGGAAAGAGCTAAGTTGCCGCCGGAGGAAAGGATATTAATGGTCAGAGGTCCGCCCGTTGACTTTTTCATCGTGCTGATCAATAGTGACGGCACGGTAAGCGTGTTGAATGTGGACATGATGTGTCATGCGGATGTAAGCGAGCTGTCCCCGGAAACGAGGCTGAAAGTCAGAAACGAGCTGGAGGCACTATTGGCCACCGCGGGAAGAAGGACCGATTATCTTATTACCCGCGAGGGAAGGGCAGTGAGGATGTTCCCGTTCAAGGCGCTGAACTCTTATCTTGAATCCCACGAACTGGCAGACAACTATATTCTTGCCACAAGCGTCGCATTATTCAATGCTTTTATTGATAAATTTGAAGATAGAGAGTTTGGAGGTGAAAACAATATCAATAAAGAAGGGATAATAGAGGCGGTTCGGATAGCCGCTCAGGAGGCGAACAATTCGATCGATACGAATAAATTCCGAGAGGCAACCGGAGGAAAAGAAAGGGTTAACATCGCCCTGGAGACCCATCTTATCCCGGCGGAAGGTATTGTCCCTGAGGAAGAAGCCGGGAGGCAGGCAGAGAGGACCTTGCATAAGCTGGATGCCATGCGTTCTGTGCGTGAGGCAGAGATCATTCAGGAAGACGGTGAAGTATACAGTACCAATGCCGGTGAATTGGCTACAAGAGTAAGGGTTTTCTCTGATGAGGGCTGGATGAAATATCGATACGAAGATGAATTTAATAAGAGGGAGAGGGCGGATGCAGAAAGAGGATACAAGGAGATACTGAAAAAAAACGAGTGGGCGGAAATAAATCTCGACAGAGCAAGAAACCGCGCGCGTGCTGAAATACCAAGGGCGGAAAGACTGCCGCAGGTCGAAAAAGCACCCTTGAACATCAGACGTTTTATGGTTCCGGCGGCAGGGGCACTTCTTGCGGTGCCGCTGGTTTTTCTTTCCACCGGTATATGGGCCGTGATCGGGGTAGTAGGGGGGTATGTTTTTGTGAACGGTATTACTCTGATGGTCGGGAGATACCGCGCGGCGAAAGCTATTGAACAGATATTCAGAAAATACGGTTTTGGTGATGTAAGGGTACCTTACACGATACGTTACGATGCAATGGAAGAGATCCTTAAGAGCCCCAGTGAAAGATACAAGGCACGGGTCCTGGCGAGGAAAAAGAACAGGGTTGTGAACAGTCTGGTCAGGACCGGAGTATTAATGCGGACCGAAGCTGTGCCGTTCGTTGTATCCGTTTTGGAAAACGCCAGATCCCTGGATGAGATCGGGGCCCAGCTGGATCATATCGCGAACATTGTGGACGCGATCAGAAGGATAGGAATACGCGACAGGAGCGTAAGGAACGAGTATTTGGAGAAGATCCTCAATGTCGCCGATTTCAGGCTTTTCGACGCGATAAAGTACAGAAGGGATGTGGTCGATGAAAGGGTAAGGAGATTGAGGGCCTTCAGCGATATTTTTACCGTCTTGCAGCCGAGTGCGGCGAACGCGGAAGAGATAAGAGAAATCCTTGCTGTTCTTCTTGAGGGCGCGAACGAGGCAAAGAGCAGACGCTTGATCAATGCGCTTGGCGGCGCGGAAAAAAGTCATATACAATTCCTGAGCACCGCAGTCCCCCTTACGCAACGCTTTGTGATCTTAAATAATATGATCAAATATTACGGCAGGCACGGCGAGGAGATGGATAAAAAGATCGCTGCAAGAGAGCTTTGGCCTGTCGATAAATATTTGTCAAATGCGAATTTTGTGTATGGCAAATACGGCGCGGAAGGCCTGGCTCCGCGACTTGCCGTGCAATCGGCCGGAAATAAAGAGGAGATATTTGAAGCCCTTTTCGGCGCGGGTTCCGAACAATTGAACAGGGAATATGTCAGGAGGCTTTTAAGGTCGGAGAGCGTGGACCTTGAAAAGCTTAGGCAAAGAGTCATCACTCTGGACCTTCTCGGGATCGACATATATGGCGGCGAAGGCGTGTCCCTGCTGGACAGGAGAATGGAGACGCTTGAAGGCAGGGCAGATCGCATCGACGAATTAAATAAGCAATACGGACTTCTTGGGGTACATCGCCTCAAAATGAATATTACCAATCTGGGGATGAGTGACAGCAATTTGGTAGATAAGGCCGAGAGAAGCCGGGAAACCATGATAGCGGCTGGAATAGGTAAAGAGGCAGTGATCGCCGCGAAAAGAGAGGAAGCGGAAATCTCTATCCCGGAAAAAGAAATAGTAATCGAAAAGGCAGTGGTTACGGGAGCAACCGCTATTGCTCCCGTATTAAAAAGTTACAAAAGTGAGCGCGGAATACCCGCGGAAACCATCGATTCTCTTGAGAAGGCCCGTGATATTGTCATGAGAGAACTGGATGCCGCCGCGGAATTACAAGTCGGCGACAGGACAAGGCGGGAACTCATTACTTACCATAACGAGCTCCATTTCAATGAACTGTTCGAGTTTTTTGACGCGGTTTCCCCGAAACTGCAGTTCCAGGATCGCGGGTCTGCGGAAAGATTGGCCCGACTCGCCATATATTTGCATGATATAGGGTATTTCCGGGAAGATCCGACAAAACCGAATGTGCTTGCGGCCGGACATGAGGATAGAAGCATCGCCAGGGTAAAAGAGTTGCGGGAGGACCTGGGGCTGGAGGGGCTGGAGCTTGATGCGGTGGTATATATGGTCGAAAAAACCAAGATGAAAATGGGCGATGAATTTGCGCAGGAGATCAAAGATGACAACCGGGCGTATAAGCAGCTGGAAAAGGCAAGAAGCGGAATACAGCTCGATGAGGCTGAATCGTCGGATCTCCAAGAATACTTGTCCAAAAATTTTCCCAATGCTGACATGCGCAACGAAGACCATCGGAAAATGGTCATGGATACTATCATGGGAGGAAAGGCAGTTGCCACAGCGGATACCTATGGACACGCCGAGACCTATCCGTATCTGGTGGCTTTGCTTCAGCCGGAATTTGTGTATGATGGAAGTCCGGTAGCTAAATCTACGCGGCTGGAGCAGATCGCCGCAACACCATACTTTATGGATAAGGTTGCCCTCGACATGCGCCTTAAATATATACTTGGTATTGATTCCGGCGGGAATGTAGTCGAGGGATTCGAGGACAGGGCGCTGACATTGGAAGATAAGATACCCATAGAGCTTAAAAATGCCAGAAGAGAGAACATTAAAACGATGAGCACCGTAGCACGAATGATTAACAGCGTAAAAGCGGGAGAAGGCGATGTAGGGGGCAATGCCGCCGCATTAAGAGCATTTGTCGAGAGCGGACAGAAAAAGGCGCTTTTTAATGCGGAAATAACGAGCGAGATGAGAAGTGAAATTGACAATTTTGTATTTTCTTCCTTCATCAAAGCCGGTCTTATCGGAAAGGTATACGGGCGCGACGGGCAGCTTTTGACCGATGGTTTCCGGTCGGAGGAAAAAGAAGGAAAGCTTATTGTGAGCCATGCCGAGTTGGATGTTCCTATCGCGATCAATCTGGTCGCACGACGGGATATTGATAAGGATCAGATGCTTGAATCGCTGGATGCGTTTCTTTCTGACGAAAGACCCACTACTTTGACCGCTGAGGAAAGGGGCAGGATCAGCGAACTCAGGAACCTGCTCGGGAACATGGTGGGTCTTTCGGACAGGGTCGCTGCCCTGGAAGACAATGAAAGCATCCTGGGCCATTTCGGGTCGAACGGAGTGCTGTATCTCAATAGGAAGTTCATAACGAACCCGCTTGCGCTTATCCACGAACTCGGAGAAGGCATTATCGATGTTCCTGAAGGATACGCGATAACAAGACATACTTACATGAGAGGTGTCGGCGAGGATGTCCGGGATACGTATGATGCGCTTGTCGCCGATGGCGCGGATATGGACAGGATGACAGCAGAAGAATTTACGAGTGCTCTTGAGGACAAGATGAGGGATATGGGGTTAAGGCCCATGACGGAATCCGAGAGAGGACTTATATTCTACAATTTCGAGCAGGTCGACCGCAAAGGCGCCGGCAAGAAAGCGCTGCTTTTCGGTTTACAAGATCACCTGGATCCCGCAGGTAACCTGGCGCTTACTCGGGATATAGGAAGCCTGGTGGACGGCTTGAGGCGGGGTTGTCTTAATATCGTTCTTATCCCCAGTCTCAATGTCGAGACAATGGCAGGACAGGAGAAATACGCGAGAAAGATCAGTAGAAGTTTCAGGAAACTGGGCATTAATACAAGGGTATCCCATTTTGATACTGATCTTGAAGGAGAGCTTAAGAAAGCGATAGATGAAGCCACGGCAGAAAGAAATAAAGAGCGCTTGCCCAAGATATTTGTTTATTGTCTTACGGAACAGGATAAAATAGCAGCCGAGAGAGCGCAAAAGGAATATCCAAATCTGATAGTTATAGGGAACGATATATCCGAAGAAGTGGGGGCTGATGAGGTCCAGGTCGACGAAGTCAGGGTAGTTGCGGTGGCCAGCGCGATATTAAATGATAAAAGATTAAGGGAAGATTTTGGGTTGACCCCCCAGGATCTTATTGAAAGCAGGATGAGTTTTCTTACCGCCTTTAATGCCAGCGGCATACTTGATGCGAACCTTGAAGGCATAACCGCTGAAGGCCTTGAAGATATCATGCAGAGGTTATATACAGGCGATATAGCCCTCAGGATAACCCGCGTTAACTGGGAGGAGATCCGTGACTGGGAGAACGCGCAGGAGGAGATCCTCAGATCGCTCTAACACTATTATCTGAATTTTACACGGTTACATGATGGGGATAGCCGGGGATTATGCTCCGGCTATTTTTTTATATGATTAGCATGAATTGGTCATTAGAGTTATGTTAATTATAAAATAGTCAGTTTTTCCCATTGATTTGCTTTAATACTTATGTTAAAGTAATGGCAGTTAACCATACAAAAAGCAAGATGTATAAAGTAATATACCGGGAGGAAGATGTGTCGGCAAGAAAAGGACGCACCAGAAGATACATCACTTTGATGTCATTAATACTGGTAATATCGTTTACGAACCTCTCAATGTCCCCTTCATATCTGTCATTGGGAGCAGGAAGCAGTGTGCCTTGCAATCTTCATCCGCAGATCATGTCCAAGCCTATTCTGGATGAAGCAATACTTGACAAGGGAATGCTGGGGTTTATCATTATGGATGAGATAGCCCAAAAACCCGATATTCTGGGCTCCAAGGGAGACTCTGTTTATAATCTATTTTCTGACCTGGGCCCGAAAACAGTCAGGGTGTTTTTTTCGAACATGGAAGAGCTGGGATTAGATCATGTACCGGCAACTGATCAGCCGAACAAAATACTCGTTATTCCGTGCAGTGTTGAGGGGAGATCATATAATGCGCATATTTTGCTCTACGGCGACGGGCAGATAAAAAGCGCTGTTTACTCACTTGAAGAATATGACAAAATATGCGAGGAGCTGAAGGGGAGACTTTCTCCCGGGGCAGTGGCCCGGATGCTTGAAAGACCGGATTCACATGGTTTGCAGGAAAAAGATGCAATGTATTTTATTGATGCCACGGATGAGAGCGTGAGAAGCGTCATGGCTTTTCTGGAAAAGATCGGTGCAGAAAGCATAAAACGGAATTTTCAGGAAATAGTAAAGACAAGAAGGCTGCTCCTTATCGGACAGCCTGTTTTTGTCACCGGTGCTATCGCAGTCAAAGAAGCAAGAGATGAAAAGCACCGGGCCCAAGCCATACTGGAAAATATACTGGTAAGGGAAGAGATAACGGGGGAAATGTTCAAAGAAGCCTTTGAAAGTTTCTGGCAGCTGTGGAGAAAGAATCAGGCGGACCGGTTCAAGCTTGATGAGATCTCTCCCCAACTCGGGCTAACGATCCGCGAAATAGAGCGTAGATCCGAGGGTGCGTCCAATGAGGGGTACGTGGACAGCGAGGGGCAAAAAGGCATGATACGCTTTAATGACGATGCTTATAAAAACATGATAACTATGAGGGGAGTGGAGATTACAGACTGTCAGAAGACGATCGCGGATATAAAAAGGATTTTCCACGAAATCGCGGTGCATGAGATAGGGAAGCATAACGAATCCGTGGACAAATTGAAGATACCCGAAGAAGAAAAAGCTGTGCGCAGATTATCGGAAGATGCCAAGGACATACCGGGGGTAGACCCCGATAAGATAGTTGTGTGTAAACTCTCGGAATGTCTTTTGCCGACGGATCTCGTAATGGTTGAAGGGGACAAAGGCTACAAGGTATTTAAAGAGATCAGGATAAATGAAAATTTCGTAAAGATGATGCATAAGCTCAGATTTACAGGAATAAAAGGGGATTTGGGAAAAATCTATGCTTCTTCGAAAACCGCTGAGGCCGAGCTCCTGGGAGAAATATATTCCTCGATCATATATTCTTTGGCAATACATACGATAAGGGGGCATTTTCCGATAAACGAGTATGGGTTTACGGTATTTAATCCTGACGAGGTTCTCGCGCAGCAGGAGCGCGGGAAAAGCCATCTGTATATAAATCTCCTGGCGATGATGTATTACTGGATAACAGTCGTGGAACACAATAAAGCCCCGGGTCCCAGGGCCGAGATGATCATGAAAAATTACCCGCAGATATTCGCCGGCCTTACGAAAAAACAAAGAGAAAAACTTCCGCAAGATCTTATCGATCTATGTTATGACCTCATTACGCACAATGCCTGGCATATTCCTGATTATATACTCCCGACAGGAACAACCGCAGAAGATGTTGAGGGAATTTTCCGCGATAATCCAGATGCGGTATCTAACGAGGGTGAACCCGAAAGAGCCGTTCTGCCTCCGGGGACTCTTGCCAGGGTATTTCAACTGCTTCATTCGGAAGGGAAAACCCAGGGCGTTAAGGACATCATTGAGAGGACGGAGGGCTTAAATATTTTGACTATTTCCGGTTGTCTTGATACTCTTGTCGAATTTGGGATAGTGAGGACTGATCTAAAGGAAGAAAAAAAGACGTATGAACCTGAGTTTATTACCCCCACGCGCAAAGAAGAGGTAATAAAGATACTGGAGGCAAATAATACTCTTGACAGGACAGATGTTAAAAAGGTCAAGGGTGAAATATATAAGGTCAAGGAGACCCTGTGGGCGGACGCTATACTGGATGCTCTGGTCCAGGGATCCCGCGCGCAGGAGATAAGAGCCAAAGGCGAAAAGATAATCCTGGCCCTTGAGACAGACTGGATCCCGGAGGAACAGAAAGCCCTTATTCAGCAGCTTATCCAGGAACTGGACCGGCTGGATGCCAAAGGCACCGTTAAGGTTATCAGGGGGGACGGCGATACCCTGGCCACAAACCTCATGAAGACCGTGGAAGAGGAGCGCGCCCCTCTTCAAAACGTTATCGTGCTGGCAAGCCAGGATACCCTGAAAAACAAAGAGTTCGACCCCATAAGAGCGACCGGTGACAACGACACGGATAAAGCGTTTCTTGCCGGCGTGGACGCCAGCGGATTGAAAGGAGATTCCTATATAAGGCTTCTGGAGATGCTTACCATGGCGGTGCGTATGGCGCTCGGACAGAGATCCATCTCCGGACATCCGGAGATAGAGGTGACCATCGAGAACGCAAGGACCGTTATCTTTTTTCCGAAAGCGGAACCGCTGGATTACAATAACATCAAGAAAATATACGACGCCCAGAGGAAGCTCCTCGCCGCGGTATAATTCGCACTTATCAAACCTTTCCGATATTTCCTAACATTTCTTATAAAGATTTTTCAAAGTTAGATTTGACATTTGTATAATAATTATGTATATTAAGAGAACCAACCGTCAAAAGTTAGTTTATAATAATATCTTCAGGAAACTAAGTTTTGATAACCTGCCTTTAAAAGGAGAAAAAATATGGCAAGGAACAAAAGAAACATACGTCCTGTCAGGATCCATCCGGACGATGAAAACATCCAATCAAATCTGAATATTTTTAATGTTATTAAAAAAAGAGCGGCCCTGTCCATGAGCGATATAAGCGAGAAAACGGGCATACCCGGCGATACAGTGGCCGAATATATCAATTCGTGCGTAAAAAAGGACCTTCTGAAAGTTTCCGGATCGGATAAAGGCGACCAGATCAGATTCAGCGACGATCGGAACAAGATCCTGGGGTTGGGCTTTGGCGATAAAGAGTGTGTTTTGACCGTTGCTGATCTCAGCGGGAACATAATGAACAGGGAAGAGATCGGGATCAAGCCTTTTTCGGAATTGAAAGGGAGGAACAGGGAAATAAACGAGATCATTGAAACAACCGGCAGCACGACAAAGTTGCGTGGGACCGAGTTTTCTTCCGTGGGGATAGCCCTGCCGAGAGGGCTAAAAGATAAGAACTCCAAGGCAAAAGATATCCTGACGGAAGGGATAAGCCGTATTTTTGATTGCGATGTATTGGTGGTCGAAGAAGCAACGGCCGCCGGATACGGAGAAAGAGATTTCGGAGAAAAAACCAAAGGAAGAGATGTCCTGTACATGCACCTGGATATAGGTGACGGAGTAGTAATAAAAAATGAGATGATCTTTGAAGCCGGCAAAGGCAGCGGGGAAAACGAAGAGGACTATTTGCGCCCCTGGAACCAGTTCGGCGTGGTCTCAACGGCTAAAAGTCTTGTAAATAAAGGTGTAGGGACTGATATTGTCAACATGGTTGGAGGGGATATTGACAGCATAACCCTGGGCGTGGTGCTGGACGCGGCGGAGAACAATGATGAATTGGCCAAAGATCTTGTCAGGAGAGCCGCCCTGGCTTTAGGCGTCAGGGTTTCCTATCTGGCCAATATGTTCAGTACGGAACTGGTGATCCTCGGGGGAGGCACGGAGAAAAAAGAGGGCAACTTTGTACAATTTGTAAAAGAAGGCGCAAGAAGGTTCTTGCTTGAAAATATGGTGGATAAAGTGCAAATTATTCCCGGCGTGCTGGCGAAAGAGGCATCTTCCATCGGTGCGGCTCTTTTGTGCCGACGGGAATTGTTCATGGAGGTTTAGTCATGGAGAAAAAAGCGCGCACGGAGAAAAAATGCAGTATATGCGGAAAACCTTTTATTCCCAATAAATACCGGCCCAACCAGGAAGTCTGTTCAAGCCTGGAATGCCAGTATCAGAGGCAGCTCATAAATATGAAGTCCTGGCGGGAGGCCAATCCCAATTATTTCAAGTATAAGGAGTCCCAGGACAAATCTTGGAAACAGGCCTGCCGGGAAAGATCCCTGGAATGGCGGCGCAAGCACACCGAGTACCTTCAGCTTTACCGCGAAGCCAACAAGGAGAGACACCGCGATTACATGAAAAAATACATGAGGAAATACCGGCAGAAAAAAAAGGAACAACAGAAAAAAAGGAAAAGCGGTAGAGAGGCGTGATTTGCTGAACAAAAACGTGAGACGAAAATATATCAGAAGCCTTCGGGCAACGATCGCCGGGATCTTCTTCCTTTCCTGCGTCGATATCGCTATGGCTGAGACCGGCAATGAGGAAGTGCTGAGGCGGGCCGAGAAGATAGCCGGCTATCTTCAGAAGGCGGAAGCGCAGCTCGCTAAAGGTAACTTTGGCAGCGCCCGCGGTTATGCGGAAAAAGCGCTCGCCGTGGATGAAAGAAGCAGAAAAGCTCAGGCTGTGCTCGGTGAAGTAGATAAGGCAGAAAGGGTGCACAGTGAGGAGCAGGAACGCCTGAAGCGCGAGGAAGAGGAATTCAGGAGAAAAGAAGAAGAGGTGCGGAGAAAGGCGAAGGAAGAGGCGGCAGCCCAGAAACGCGCGGAAAAAGTAGACAGGTATCTTGATAATGCAGGGAAACAGCTCGACCGAAAAAGATTTGACGGGGCGCGCGGCTATGCGGAAAAAGCACTCGCCGTAGACGAAAAGAGCAAAAAAGCACGGATCCTGCTCGAAGAAATAGATAAAGCGGAGAAGTTGTATAAGGAAGAGCAGGAACGCCTGAAACGCGAGGAAGAGGAAGCCAGATTAAGAGCCGAACAGGAGAAAGAGGCGGAAAAACGGGCGAGGGAAGAAGAGCGCAGGAAAAAGAAGGAAGAAGCGGCGGCAGAAAGACGCGCGAAGAAAGTAGCCGGATATCTTGACAAGGCGAGAAAGCAGCTTGACAAGAACAGGTTTGACGGGGCGCGCGGCTATGCGAGAAAAGCGTTTGAGGCCGACAGGGACAACCGCGAGGCTCAGTTATTGTTAAGTCAGATAGATGAAGCGGAAAGCGCCTATGAAGAAGGCCAGGAGCGCTTGAAAGAAAAAGAGAAAGAGCCGGAAGCGCGAGAGGAAGAGGTTATGGCGGAGGTTGAGCCGGAAGAAGAAGCGATAGAAGAAGCCCCGGCGGCGGAGGAAGAAGCGATAGAAGAAGCCCCGGCGGCGGAGGAAGAAGCGATAGAAGAAGCCCCGGCGGCGGAGAAAAGACAAAGTGCAGAGGAACGGGAGGCAGCAGAGAAACGCGCAAGGAAAACAGCCGAGAAAGCGGCCAAAGAACAGGCCAGGAAAGAAGCCAAGAGAAAACGCCTCGAAAAAAAGATAGATAGATACATTTCAAAATCCAGATATTATCTTTCCAAGAAAGATTATTCCGGCGCGCGCAGGTACGCGTATAAGGCGCGCGAAGAAGCCCCGGAAAGCAGTAAGGTCGCCGAGCTGATCACGGACATCGATAAGGAAGAAATGTTCAGCGTCAGGAATGAAGAAGAAGCGGAAATGCCCGGCAGGATCGAGAAAGCCCTCAAAGAGGAGAAGGAAGAAGGGGACATTTTCCATAAATACGACGAGGGAAAAGGATGGTTCGATCAGGTCACCGGACTGTTCAAGAAAAAAACGTATGAGTTAGGCGACATTCAGGAAGAGAAGATATATACGATCGACGAATGTGTCCAGCTGGCGTTGCACAGAAGCCAGCGCATGGTCATGTCCGCGAAGCAGGTCAAGCTGGCCGAGGTGAGAGTCTGGGAGGCCCGCAGGGACCTTTTTCCGGAGGTCACGGGCACGATCGAACGGTCCGTCGGAAAAATGAGAGTCCGGCATTATCACGGAGAAAAGTACCTGGCCGAGATCAAGCATACCGCTTTTGACGGGTTCGGGGCGTGGTTCGAAGTGCGGCAAGCCCAGGCCAACCTTGATATCGTAAAGCTGGAAGGAGAAAAGATAAAGAACGAGGTGATCGCGGAGACCAAGACAGCGTATTACAATTTGGACAAAGCCATCAAGGGGCTTAAGGTCCAGGACAAGCTGAAGAAAATGGTCAATTCTCTGCACGATATTATCGAGAAAGCCTACCAGCAGGAAATAGTGCCCCGGGTGGAGTATCTCAAGGTCAAGGGGCAGAACATACAGGCCAATTTTCAGCATATCTCGTCGGAAGAAGACGTGAGCCTGGCGGAGATGATGCTTTTTCATACCATGAACATGGATCCCGAACAGCGCATCAGGATCAAGCCGGTCGATCCGCCGGGGGAACCGATGCAGGTAGGGTTGGAGAATTGTTATCAGCTGGCTCTTGCCAACCGGCCCGATTTCAAGATCAAGGAAAAGACGATCGAGTATTATGACCTTGACAGGAAGATAATGAAGGCAAAGGGCTGGCCGAAGATAACTTTTCACGGGTCTTTCGGGCAGTCTTTTGAGACCTTCCAGCCCATAAATGATGCCGGTACGGCGGATCAGGAGCGAAGGGGCCTGGCCCCGGAATGGTTTGCCGGAGTGAAAGGAAGCATTCCTATCTGGGGGAATACGGTTGAGTACAACTATGTCCGCGAGGTATGGGCGCCGGTGGTATCCGCTTTTCAGGGGACCGAAAGCGCGACCAGCTATTTTACCCTGAAGCTACTGGACGACCTGGCGTATTTTTCGAACCTTCAGGAGTCAAGAGTGGGCTTCGAAAGCGCAAAATACGAATATCTCAAGGAGAAAAACGCTCTTATACTGGAGGTCAAGGAAAAGTATTTTCAATACAAGAAGGCGCTCTTGCAGATGGACGTGGCAAAAGCAAAGGTGGAGCACCAGCAGATGTACGTGGATGTCCTTGAGGAAAGAATGCTGTACGGCGAGATGGAGACATCAAAGGTCATTGAAGAAGCGGAAAAGCTCGCCGTGGACGAATACGGGCTGGTGGCCGGTGATACCGGTTATTATATATCCCTTGTCGAGCTTAACAAGGCGGTAGGTATCCCTGATTATTTTAGACCGGAATATGAGAGCCGGGAATATGGGGAGTGGGAAAAAGAAGTTGCCGCCAGGAAGACCGCCGAGGAACGGGCAAAAGAGGCGAAGATAGAAGCGCGCAGGAGAGCGGCGCTAGAAGAAGGATTGCGCAGGCGCGCGGAGAAAATAGCCGGGTATCTTGTCCAAGCTCAGGTGTTCCTGAGTAAGAACAATTTTTCCTACGCGCGCAAAGCCGCGCAAAAAGCGCTTCAGATAGATCCTGAAAACGAGAAAGCAAAACAGCTTCTGACGGATATAGAAAAAGCTGAAACCGAGTAATGTTTTGACAAACTGCCGTTCAGGCATTAACGACTGTTGAAATCCGGAGGGATATTATGGAAAACAGGGAAAATGATAGAAGAGAAGGGGAACGTCCGGATGAGGAAAAGCGTCAGGACATCAGAAAGCATGTAGAAAAGATCAGGAAGGAGTATCTGAATAAAGAATATCTGGAGAAAGTTAAAAAGGAATACTTGAATAAAGAGCAGCTGGACAAGATCAAAGGCAAAATAAGGAGTATCGATCTCAGTAAAATAGATTTTGCCAAGCTGAAAAAGAACTATATCTGGATACTTCTCGGGATCCTGATCGCGACGTTTATCCTGTCCAGGACCATAGGAAAGATAAGGCAGGTATTTTTCGGGGTAAAGAGAGAAGCGAGGGAGATGGTGGAGTTCCTGGAGACGACCCCCGTCAAGGTCTACAAGGTCAAGCGCATGGATTTCAAAGATACGCTTCCGGCCATGGGCAGGATAGAGGGTTTTAAGGAAATAGCGCTGATCTTTGACGGCAAGGGCGTGCTGGAAAGCTTTAATTTTGAGGAAGGGGAACGTATCCTTGAAGGAGACATTATCGCCAGCATAGATCAGAAGGACGCGCTCCTTAAGCTGAAATACGCGAGCCTTGAGCTGGAAAAGGCCAAGAAGCTGTATGAGCTCGGCGGTGTCGACAAGATGGCGCTGGACCAGAAGAAGCTTGAGTACGAATCGGCCAAGCGGGATCTTGAAAAGACGAACATATATGCGCCCAGCGACGGTTATCTCGGAAGCAAGGAAAGGCACGCGGGCGCTTTCGTGGGACCGCAGGATAAGGTCGGGATATTTGTGGATCTCAGCGAAGTTTACGCGACATTCGACGTGATAGAGGAAGATTCTCCCAAGATAGAACTTGGGCAGAACGCTGAAATATACATTGATGCGTACCCCGGCGCGTCGTATTCCGGGACGGTTGACATGATCTCTCCCATGATAGAGGGGAGGACACGCACTCAGAAGGTAAAGATCGGACTTAGCAACGAAGAGAATGAATTAAAGCCCGGCATGTTCTCCAGAGCGATCATTAATACCTACGAGAAGAAAGATGCACTGATAATTCCGGCTTCCGCTTTCAAGAAGAAGGAAAATAAGTATTTCGTTTATGCGGTACATCCGGAGAGTGCGGAGAAGGAAGAAGAACGGATCGCGGAATCAATAGGAGAAGAAGTCGGGATCGTTGAAGAAAGAGAGATAGAAATAGCATACCTCACCCATGACGTGGCCGAGATCAGCAAGGGGCTTAAAGAGGGGGAGCTGATAATCCGTGAACTACACCAGGAATACAAGGACAAAGACAAAGTCGCGATAACCGAGATCCAAGAAACGATATTCTGAGCGACACGAAGCGATCCGCGATACGAAAACCATGGGGCTGCCTGAATTTTCTACAAAAAAACCGGTGACCACCGTCATGATATTTGTCGGGGTCATGCTTTTCGGGCTCATTTCATTGATGAAGCTCCCGCAGGAGCTTTTCCCGCCCATTACATATCCGCAGCTGACCGTTTTTACGGGGTATGCTAACGCTGCTCCCGAAGAGGTGGAAACGCTGCTTACCAAACCCGTTGAAGAAGCCGTGGGGACTGTAAGCGGCCTGAAAGGCGTGCGTTCGATATCCAAGGAAGGCGTATCTCTCGTTATCGCCGAGTTCGACTGGGATCAGAATATGGATTTCGCGTCCCTCCGAACAAGGGAAAAAGTGGATCTCATGAAAGCGCGTCTTCCGCGGGACGCCACCGAGCCGCTTGTGGTTCCTTTTAACCCGTTCGAGCTGCCCATAATGACTATCAGCATAACCGGACAGCGGAGCCCCGTGCAGCTCAGGCAGATCGCTACCGATATTATCAAGGAAGAACTGGAGAAGATCGACGGGGTCGCTTCGGCTTCGGTCGAAGGGGGGCTGGAGCGCGAGATCCTCGTTGAAGTCGACCAGGGAAAACTGAAGACATACGGGGTTTCTATCCTCGATGTATCTGACGCGATCACCAACGCGAACCTGAACTATCCAGCAGGGACAATCAAGGAAAGTTTTTATGAATACCTTATACGGACACTGGGCGAATTTCAGGAAGTTCAGGAGATAAGGGATGTCGTGGTGAAGACCGGGGCCGAGGAAGAGCAGCAGAGGATGCTTTCTTTCGAGGAGAGGCTGGATCAGAGGGAGATCAGCCCTAAGGCAAATCTCGTTCTGGTCAAGGACGTTGCGAACGTCCTCGACACCTTTAAGGAACGAAGCAGTTTTTCCAGATACAACGGTGAGGAGAATGTCTCCATATCGGTGCAGAAACAGGCCCAGACCAACACGATGCAGGTAATAGACAGGATACGCCATTCGTTCAAGCGGATCAGGAAACTATTGCCCGAGGATATAAAACTCGAGGTCATATATGATCAATCCATCTTTATCCGGGATGCCATCAACGGCGTGCGTGACGCCGCCCTGCAGGGCGGATGCCTGGCATTTCTGGTGCTTCTGTTCTTCCTGCGCAGTTTCAAGTCTTCCGCAATAGTCACGCTCAGCATACCTATTTCTATTATGATAGTCTTTACCTTTATGTATTTCGGCGGACTTTCCATAAATATGATGTCTCTCGGCGGGCTGGCTCTCGGTGTGGGCATGCTGGTGGATAACGCCATCGTTGTCATGGAGAATATATTCCGGCACAGGGAGATGGGAAAAACACCGGAAAAGGCGGCAACCGAAGGCGCCGATGAAGTGTCGAACGCCATCGTGGCATCCACTCTTACCACGATAGCCGTTTTCCTTCCGATGATATTCGTCGTGGGAGTGGCGGGCCAGCTGTTCAAGGAGCTTGCGTTCACGGTAACATTCGCGCTGGTCGGTTCTCTCTGGGTCGCCCTGACCCTTATCCCGCTTTTGAGCTGCAAGCTGGGCGGGGGCAAAGAGGAGGCGGCGAAAGGATCCGCTGCTTTTGTCGGGGGAAAAACCTGGAGAAAGATGGTCTCGGAGTACGAGATCCTTCTCAGGAAATTTATCGTGTATAAAAAGACCGGACTTATCATAGTGCTGGCGATATTTATTTCAAGCCTGTTTATTCTTAACTTTCTGGAAAAAGAGCTCATGCCGAAGACGGATCAGGGGCAGTTCGTAATAAAGGTGGACATGCCGGTGGGGACGAAGGTGATAGAGACCAACAAGGTCGTCTTGAAAATGGAGGAAGAGATCCGCGGATATCCCTACGTGGAATCCGTAAGTTCTGTTGTGGGATCGACGACCGGTGGTACCGCAAAAGACATAATTACAAGGATGGGGTCACATCAGGGGCAGCTCATAGTCAATCTTGAGGAAAAGAGAAGGGTGAAGACCACCGATGTGGTCCAGGAACTGCAGGATCGGTTCAGGGGAGACAGGGCCCTCGGAGATGCCAGGATAGAGTTCTCCCTGCAGCAGGGAGTTATTGCCGGAGCGTTCGGAGGCGGAGGAAAGCCGATAACCATAGAGATCAAGGGCGAGAGGCTGGACGTGATGGAGAATATCGCCAAGGGCATAGAAGAGAAATTGAAAGGGATAAAAGGTATCTTCGGCATCGAAGACGACATCCCGGAACCATCTCCCGAAGTGAGGATAAACGTCGATAAGAACAAGGCGTCACTGTACAATATTTCGGTCGTTGATCTTGCAAGGGTCGCGCAGACGGTCCTGAGGGGATATATCCCGTCCCGGTTCAAGGAGAAGGGGCACGAGATAGATATAAGGGTAAGGTTGAGGGAAGAGGACAGGGACAGTTACGACGAGCTGTATCGTATCCGTCTGAAAACGCCCGCCGGAGGGATGGTCCCGCTGGGTTCGGTCGCCAGTTTCAAAAAAGGAAAAGGCCCGAGCGAGATCAAGCGCCTCGGACAGGAAAGAACCATCATAGTATCTGCCAACGTCATCAATCGGAAGATCTCCGATGTCGTGGCGGATGTGGAGAAGATGCTTAAAACGATGAAATTCGAAAGCGGCTATTTTGTAAAACTTGCCGGCGAATCGGAAGAAATGAGAAAATCCTTCAACAGCCTCAGGTTCGCGCTGATCTTGTCGATCATAATGGTTTACATGATAATGGCTGCGCAGTTTGAGTCAATGACGCAGCCGCTTATAATCCTTTTCACGGTCCCGCTTTCCCTGATCGGTGTTCTACTGGCATGGTTCGCGACTAACACCTCGGTGAGCGTTGTCGCCCTTCTCGGGGTCATCATGCTGGGGGGGATCGTGGTCAATAATGGTATTGTTCTCATAGATTACACGAATATCCTCATGCGCAGGGGTAAAAACGTGATGGATGCCGTTGTTGAGGCAAGCCTGGCCAGACTCAGGCCGATAATCATGACAGCGCTTACTACTGTGCTGGGACTATTTCCCATGGCGCTTGCGATCGGAAGGGGGGCCGAACTGAGGGCGCCCCTGGCCATAAGCGTTATGGGGGGATTATTGGTCGCCACTTTCCTTACCCTGGTCGTGATCCCGTCTATTTTTGTCCTCGAAAGCGAGATCAGAGGGAAAGTCGCGCGGTTTTTCAGCAAGTAACTTTCTTACACAGACTTATGAGCTTGTCCCGTTTTTCCATAGTAAGACCGATAACCACGATCATGATATTTTCCGCCTTGTGCCTGATGGGGGTCATATCCCTGACACGGCTGCCGGTGGAACTTTATCCGGATATATCTTTCGGACAGATCAGCATCATAATATACATCCGCGGCGGCATCCCACCCACCGAAGTCGAGTCCATGGTCACCAAACCCATCGAAGAAGCAGTCAGCACTGTATCGCACCTGGAAAGGATACTTTCCATATCAAAAGAAGGCGAATCTACCGTTGTTCTCAGTTTTGAACGCGGGATAAACATGCAGCTGGCAGCCATGGAGGTCAGGGAGAAGTTCGCCAAGGTCAAGGAAAAACTGCCCAAGGAAGCCGAAAAACCCATCATCGCACAGTTCTCCCAGACAGACGTTCCCATCGTGATATTCGCCGTGACGAGCCGCAAGCGGTCGACGGAAGAACTGCGCAGGATCGTCGATGAGCAGGTAAAGGAACGGATCAAGCGGGTCGCCGGGGTTGCCAATGTGGAGGTCGGAGGCGGAAGGGAACGGAAGATAATAATCGAAGCCGACGAAAAAGCATTGTACCGTTACGCGGTTTCCCTTAACCGCCTTATCTCCGCGCTCGGGTCAAATAACCTGAATCTTCTTACCGGGGAACTTGAAAGACGCAGGGATAAGGTGCTTATAAGGGCGATAGGGCAGCTTGTCACCGTTGACGATATTAAGAACACGGTAGTATCGACCAGGCCGGATGGATCTGTCGTAAGGGTAAAGGATCTTGCCGAGGTCAAAGATTCCTACCTGGAGCCTAAAACCTACGCCAGGATAAACGTTAAGCCCATTGTTTCGGTGTATGTTCAGAAAGAGTCCAAGGCCAACACGATCAGGGTCTCCAAAGGCATTCTTGACGAGATAGGAAATATCAGGATGCTGCTTCCCAAAGACATCGAACTTGTCGTGACGAAGAACCAGGCGGAGTTCATAAAGACTTCCATAGCCAATCTGCGTAATTCACTGCTCCGGGGCGCGGTAATGATCATATTTATCCTGATGCTTTTTTTGGGCAAACTCGGCAAAAATGCGGCTTTTATCATTCCCGCGGGATTGGCCGCGGCCATATTCGCGCCTACCTGGCTTCTCTATTTCCTGCTGGCCGGGCTTATCCTGTTCCTTTTGTTTTTTAAAAAACATAGGCCCATTCTCATAGTGGCGCTATCGATACCCATATCCCTCATAATAACGTTCGGGTTCATGGATCTTTCAAATATGCTAGTACCGGCCATAATGGACCTCACGATAAACTTCATCACGCTCTTCGGCTTGGCCCTGGGGGTCGGAATGCTTGTTGACAACTCCATAGTCGTGTTCGAGAACATCGTGACAAAGAGTGAACAGGGGCTGGACCAGATCGAAGCGGCTGTGGAAGGCAGCACCGAGATGAACGTCGTGATCTTCGCTTCCACCCTGACCACTATCATCGTCTTTCTGCCTATGCTTTTTGTCAGTAAATCCATGAGCCTGCTTTACGGAGGTGTTGCCTGGACGGTTACCTTTTCTCTTTGTGTGTCGCTTTTTGTCGCGCTCATGATAGTGCCCCTCATGAGTTCCAGGATCAAAATCGTGGAAAAAGGGGGTGAATCCCAGCTGGTCAAAGAGGGATTTCTTTTTCCTTTCTACAGGGTGCAGGAAAGAAGCCTCTTGTTCGTTTTCAGGAGGAGATTTCTGATGATCGCGATCGCTGTTGTACTTTTCCTGTGTGCCGCGTATGTTTACGGAGGAATGGGCAAAGAATATCTCGGGACCACGGAACAGAACAGGTTCACCATATTCATAGAACTCCCGACGGGGGCAAAACTGGACTCAAGCGACGAGATCGTCAGGAAAGTGGAAGCTATGCTGCAGGAAGTTCCGGAGGTGAAGGAATTTACCGCGCGCGTGGATGCCTGGTCAAGCAAGGTATATGTCAATCTGGTGGGATTAAAGGAACGGAAAAGATCAGTAGGCGAGGTGATAGACAGCCTGAGGCCCAAGGTCGCCCGTCTGCAGCCGGCCTTTATCTATTTTGAAGAAGAACAAGAGGTCGGGACGAAGGAAGTGCTTCTTAACATTTACGGTCACGATTATGACATACTGAGAGAGATCGCCATAGCGATAACTACGAGAATGGGGCGTATACCTTATTTTACCGACACCAAGATCCGAATGAGGGAAGGCCGTCCTGAGCTGGATCTCAGGGTAGATAAGAAGAAAAGCTCCCAGCTTGGATTCAGCACCAGGGAAGTGGCCGATATGGTCCATGCCAAGGTCAGAGGAGTAAGGGCTACGATGTATCATACGAAGGCCCGGGAGGTCGAGACGATAGTGCGGATGCAGGAAAAGGACAGGCGCACCGTGAAGGATATACACGCCCTCAGTGTTTCCAAAATAGGCGACGACAGGGTGGCGCTTGACCAGGTGGTGGATTTCGAGTATGGCCTTGGCCCCAGCGAGATCTGGCGGAAAAATAGAGCCCGGATGATCCAGGTCAGTGCGAATATAGGGGAGTTGCCCCTCGGGAAAGCCGTGACATTATTGGACAAGGAACTTTCAGACCTCAAGTTGCCCGAAGATTATTTTTATGAAGTAGGGGGAGATTATCCGACTCTGATCAAGACCCAACGCGAGTTTTTACTCACCATCATTGTTATACTTGTTCTTATATATCTGGTCCTGGCTTCCATATTCGAATCTTACCGCCAGCCGTTCATTATCATGGTCACTGTCATGCTGGCAACGGTAGGTGCCGTGGGGGCGCTCTGGATGACCGGCACCGCTATAGGGATGGGCGCTCTTATCGGGCTGATGATGCTTGCCGGTATTGTTGTCAATAACGGCATCATCCTTGTGGATCACGCAAACGAGTTGAAAAAACGGCGCCGGAACCTCTTTCGGCTCCTGATGCAGGCAGCAAGGGACAGGTTGAGACCCGTGCTTATGACGACGGCAACAACGGTTTTTGGCCTGCTCCCGATGGCCCTGGACAGAAGCGAAGGGTCGAATCTCTGGAACCCTCTTGCTGTTACCGTAATAGGCGGACTCCTGTTCGCCACGCCGCTTACACTGGTGCTTGTCCCGGCCATTTACTCGATTTTTGAGCAATTCGGACAGATAATCAAGGAAGCGATAAGCCCCAAAAACTGGGGAAAACTTGTCAAAGACCTCTGGCGGCTATTCACGGATATTGTAAAAAAGATCAAATGGCCGTTCAAATCTCACCCCAAACACACCCAAAACCGTTTTTAAAATCAAAGCTAAAACCGCACGATTTAAGGTCAAATTCTGGTACAGGTCCAAGATTAATTTTAAAAACGGTATTAAGATTAACTCCTATTATATGTAACCTGCTCTCCTTGTGTTAGAATTAAAATAGTTAGAATAATCTTGTTGACCAGCTATATGGTATTGTTGTATAATGACACAGTTAGAAAAAAAGAAAGTTTAATAGGTTGAGCTTATTGGAGTTAGTTAGGGCATTACAAGATCAGTTCTTTGCATAGGATGATTTATCCCCACATTGGTCGCAATGCTACCGGGAGGAAGGTGAAAAAAGTGATATTCCCGGCTTGGGTTAAGATAGAAAATAGGTAGAAATAAGGTATTGACCGCCGCCTGGAATGTGGTATAATGAAGAAGGGTTAAGCAAAGAAAAAGCTACTTAAGGTAAGACATTTAGGAGGGTAAACTAATGAATGCTTGGAAAGGAAAGGGGAGAAACGGCTTTGAAAAGGATGACTTCTCCCCTTCCGGCAAACCGACAAGATATTCCGACGATATAAAAGAGGAAGACTCTACTTATGGCATTATAGAATGGAAGAAGAGACATGCTTTTTTCATCAAATGCGTAAGTATTGCATTAACGGTCCTCTTTTTGCATCAGCAGACAGGCTGGGCGCAAAGCGGACGGCCCGTATGGGCCCAGGCCAGGCCTTATGATGCGACCTATCGCGATAATCTCAATGTCAATGGAATTGCGATCCCCCATGATGTTGCAAGAACGCAGGAAGCTGTTGCAAACGGCGGCAATGAGATCATCGTGCATATCCAGGATGCGCACGCGTCCCTATCAGCGCAGTATTCTATAGCCAATCTCCTGGATTCGCTTGTGACGAATTACGATCTCAGTTTTATCGCGCTTGAAGGCGCAAGCGGATACGTGGACACCTCCCTCTTAAAGACTTTCCCGGACAAGAAGATCAGGAAAGACACGGCTGACTTTCTGATGCGCGAGGGCCGCATGGGAGCAGGCGAGTTTTTCACTATAACAAATGACGGTCCCGAGATCAGCCTTTACGGCGTAGAGAACGAGGAGTTTTATCGTGCCAACCTCGAGAGTTTCAAAAAGGTCGCCGCGGAAAGAGCATCCCGAACCGAGAATATAGACGCCTTACTGGAAGGATTGGGACTTCTGGAGGAGAAGGTCTATTCTGAGGACCTGCGCCTTTTGAACCGTAATTGCGCGCTTCACAGGGAAGGGCATTTAAGTTTCACGGATCACTGGAAGAATATAAAGAAACTCGCCGATAGGCGTAAGGTCGCTTTTCCCGGATATAACGAGCTTCCGAAGCTGCTCCGGTCGATAGAGCTGGAGGAATCGATAGATTTCGCGAGGGCCAATATCGAGCGCCGACAGCTTATAGACACATTGAGCAAGGAAATGGACAAGGGTGAGCTTGAAGAATTGGTCCTGAAATCGCTCGCTTTCAAACAAAACAAGATCTCCCAGGGAGATTTTCACATTTACCTGGTTGACCTTGCCGACAGCCAGGGCATACCCGCCGACGAATATGCAAATCTCATAAATTTTACCAGATATGTGTCCATTTACGAGTCGGTGGAGCTTTTTAAACTTTATCGCGAGATAGAGAAGATCGAAGATACCTTAAGGGAAAAGCTTTATCGCAACCCGGACGAGAGGGAACTTTACCGGACCGTCAGGATAGCGCGGCTTTTAAAGCAGCTTTATTCCATGGAGATAACCAACGGCGAATTCTCCTACATCAAGGCCAATCACGGCAAGTTCACCGCCTCCAAATGCGCTTCTTTTATCAAAGATAAATGCCTGAAATACAAGGTGCCGATAGCCGGCGGATACGATCTGGACAGGATATTCGGCGATGTGGATGGGGCGCTGGAATTTTATAAGGACGCCGAGGCCAGAAACAGCGCCATGCTTACTAATACCATAAAAAAGATGCGCGCGGAAAACAAGCATGTAGCGGCGCTCATCACCGGTGGATATCATACCGACGGGCTCACGGAACTGATGAAGAAGAAAAAGCTGTCCTATCTTGTGGTCATACCCAAGTTTGAAGGTGAAAAGGAAAGACCTTACATAGCTATATTGACCAATAAAAAGAAGCCCTACGAAAGGATACTTGAGACCGGAAAGTATCAGCTGGCCGTAGAGGCGTATTTTCAGGATAAGGAGAACAAGCTTGAAACCGTTCTGCCAGCTCTTTTCCATGCGCTCGGGGAAACCGTTCTCCAGAACAGGGATGCGCAGGCGATAAAGAGCATCTGGGCAGACACTTACCAGGCCCGTTATGACATGCTGGCGGAGACCAGGGGAAAAGAGGCCATGTCCGGCAAAGTAACGCCGGAAGAGTTCCGGGATTTTCTTCAGAATGTGGAAATACAGAAAATAAACGGTTCAGCGGTCATCGCCTACAGGACGGACAGCGGTATATCCTTTATAGCGCTTACGCAGGAAGGCGAGATCTACGAGTTTAACCCGGCCTCAAAGGCGCAGAGGGATGTATTCACAAGAAGGCTTGAAGTGGCAGACGCAGAGGGAAAAGATGCCGGAAAATTCATGCAGGCCCTGGATAGACTGACGGTGGACGTGGGCGAGATAAAACAGATGCTCAGCACGTTCATCAATGGCAGGGAAACACTGTTAAAACAGCTGTCCGAGATCTCGGTTTCAGAAGAGGAAATATACGGGATAAGAAGCCGTCTGACGGAACCGGCCAGAGCGACCGATGAAGAAGTGGTAAAGAAATTGCGCGCCAAGGGCCTGGATATACCCAGGGATTGGAAATATGATACTGAGCTTAAGAAGGAGCTGGGCAGCGTGATCGCCCTGGTGCGCCAGTCAAAGCACGCATCTCCCCTGAAGATGGAAAGAACGGAGGGCGAAGAAGAAATAATATTTTCCGGCACTATAGAGAATAATGCTATCAGAAACCAGGGCGGACTTGAAGAAAAGCTCGATGCGGATTGCGCGCTTCTTCTTAACGCGGCTCTCGAAAAGGCGTTCCCGACCCAGATCCTTCTTGAGGGCAAGGGGATCGACATCAGGAAGCTCGTCATTAAAAGAGGCATGGGAAGGGCGCTTAACATCAATAAAGACGATAATGTCATCGAACTGGATATACGTCTTCTCGAGGCGGCCGTTGAAGCCGAGAGGACCACGGGCAAATACGAGCTGGAAGATTTTATCCCCACCGTGGCATGGGTCATCAATCACGAGATCAGGCACAGCGTGGCGACATCGGACGATTACCGTGCCGAAGAGATCGGCATGGTCGTTCTTGATATACAGGATTTCCTGCTCATAGACGAGACCTATAAAAACGGGAATGCGCAGGGGGCTCTTTTATGGGTTTTGTCCAACAGGAACGATAACGGCGTGGACAGTGCGAATTTCGATGCGATACTGCGGAAGGCAAAAAAGGTTTTTGAGCGCGAAAAAACGGAAAAAGGAGAAGACTTCAGCCCGCGTGCCGCCGCGGCCCGTCAGGCCTTTGCGATGGTTAACGAAGTCAACCGGTATCTTGTCAAATTGTCCCCCGATTACAGGCCGATAAAGCCCTTTATTGAATTTTCCGCCGATAGTGACGAAAAAGCCCGCGAAAAAGCAAGAGAATTGCTCGGTAAGGCACCGGAAGAGGATGTCAAGGTATGGGCGGTGCGCGATATATCGAAAAAGCCGCACTACGCGATGGGCCGGAAAATTTACCCCGTAAAAAGGGACGAACAAGGACATATGAGATATGCGGCGCATAAGGGCATAAAGACAGGCATACCGGGCGTTAGCAGGAAGGTCCGGAGCAAGATCAAGGGCTGTTATCGGGAGCTGAACAGGTTCTACGGTGAAGTGCGGTTCGAAACAGCAACGACCAATAAAGAGGTCCTGGAATCGATCGGAGTGGATACCGAAAGAGGGATGCCGCAGTATATTGAACGATTGATAAGGTCCACAAAGATCACCCCCGCTATTCTCAAGGACCGGGTCAGGAAGATCCACAGGGACCTGGGGCTGGATATCTTTAACGGCAAAGGTAAATCTCTCCTGACAGTGGGCGGGGAAGAAACCTGGAACAAGCTGATCGACCGCAAGAGAGAGATCGACAGGCAGAATGAAGATCTGCGCAGGGAGCTTGAGGTGGAATTCCCGGGGAAAGACCTCCCCAGGGAGATAATCCCGGTAACCGTTACGAACCTTCGCGCAAAAGAAGATGATTTCGCATGGTTACCGACGAAGTACAGGGAGAAAGTGATAGCGAAAATAGAGTCGGAAGAAGAAAAGGCAAAGGCAAAGAGGCGGGCAGCGGAGGCAAAAGCTTTCTTTGACAAGGCAAAGGAACTGCTCAAAGAAGAGGATTTTGACGGTGCGAAGTTTAACGCAAAAATGGCGAAAACAATAGATCCTTCCTATGAGGAGGCGGTAAAGGAATTTTTGAAAAAAGCGGGTATAGCCGAGCGCGTGGGTAAGGCGCGGAAAATCATAGAAGAAGGAGGAGATCTCAATGCGGCCCTGGAGCTGGCAAGAGAGGCAAGCAGGATAGACCATCCTAATAAGCAAATCGCCGCAGAACTGGTGGCCGGGATAAGCGAGGCCCTTGATCAGGAGATGGAGACAGGGGAGATGGAAGCAATAACGGGTGAAGAAGGGCAGGAAGAAGGAGCGGCCGAAGAAGCCGGGGAAGCGGCGGTCGAAGAGACCGAAGAAGTAGCGGTCGAAGGAGCGGGAGAAGAAGGAACAACCGAAGGGGAAACGGAAGAGGAAACAGGTGTATCCGAAAAAATAGCGATCATCGAGGAGTTTAACCGGAAGATCCGCGAGCACTACGGCGAGGTTTTTCCTGGGAAGGAGACCCCCGAGGGATATCTTACCCAGGTTCCTTCGACTGAGGAGGAGAAAAACGCCTTTGCAGAGGAAATGGAAGATCACGGGATTGATGATGCCCAGTTCAGGGAATTAAAGAAAGAGGAATATCGGGAAGTCCTGGCGGAGATAGCCGAGGAAAAAATCCTTCAGGAACGCCTCGGTGACGCGAAAAGATACCATGAGAACAAAGAATTCAGAAAGGCGCGCAGCTGTATCAATGGCATACTCGGAGTATATCCCGATAACGAAGAGGCTTTAGAGCTTTTAAGGAAAGTAGATATTGACGAAATAACGGACAGGGCGATGAAGGCCAAGGAGGAAGGGAGATACGACGATGCCCGGGCCATGCTGGAGGAGCTGGGAGCCAGATACTCCGATGACAGCAACCTGGCGGGTGTTCTCCTCGGACTGATCCGGACGATCGATGAAGAAGCGGCGGCGGAACCGGAGTTATCCCGGGAAGTAAAGCAATTCATGGCAGATATCGGCATAGGTGAAGAACTGAAGATTTATAATAATATTGCCCGGGTGGCCCAGGCAAGACTGAACCGCGGCCAAGAGCTGTCGGCGGAGATCGTGGAGGACTGCAGGGAACTCGCAAAAGAAATTTATAATGCATCCAACAAACTTAACCCGTTTATCAGCGTTTTCAGGAGCTTTTTTGAGCAAATAAAAAATACAGCAGAGCCCGAGGTCATAGAGAGCTCGATCAAGGCTAAACTTGTCACTTTGAGGGCCCAGGTAAATCCCCGCTTAAGAAATAAGATCAGCGCAAAGATAGAAGCGGGAGAGCTTAAAAAGATCGAGGATTTCTTTGCGTTTACGGATGAACTAAAGGACGATTCCATAAAACTTGCCGCCCGCCCGATCATAGCGAGACTCAGGGAAGAAGATGTTGAGCCGGTGGAGACAAGCGCGCCTGAATTTCGGGAGGGCGCGGCCCCTGTAACCCCGGCGCCGAGACCGGGGGTCGAGATATCCGATGAAGTAAAAGCGTTCATATCGGCCATAGGGATCAAGCCGGAACTAAAAGTTTATAACACCATAGCCCGCGAAGCCCAGGCAAGGGCGGAGCGCAACGGTCTGCTGTCGCTGGCGAGGGTGGATATGGAACTGTGCAAGCGCTGTGCAGCCGAGGCCAATGAAAAAGCCGAGGAAAGAGGGGCGGAAGACCCTTCCATAGATACCATTATTCTCCCGATCATAGAAGAGCTCAAGAAAGAGATTGAGGCAGAGTCCGAAGCCCCGGTGGCACCGTCCGCAGATACCGTTAAATCTAAAGTTAAAAGCTTCTTGGAGGAAATGCGGGCCCGCAAGCAGGAGTGGGAAGAGGCAAAGGAAGCGCTGGAGAAAAATGAGGATGAAAACAAAGTCGCGACCCTGCGATACAGGCTGACCCGTAAAAATACAAATCTGCTCGGCACAGTGACAGATGTCAATGCCTGGCTGGAGGCGATGGATATTATTGATCTTCCGCAGGAAAAATTGAGGGAGATGATGGCGCCGGAAGAGGCGACATGGGACGAATTTATAACGGAACTGCATGCTCTCCGGGATATCGCGACGCCGGACTGGAGAGAAGAATTGATCGACATGGAGCTGGATGTGCCCGGGAATATCGCTCTGGTGAGAAGATACATCAGCGAGGGAAAATTTGACGAAGCGCGCAGCATCGCAAATACGCTGCTCGAACGCGTTCCCGACGAACCAGGAGTCGGGGGGCTGATCCGCGAGATCGAATCGGCGGAGAGAGAGCATAGAGCAGAAAAAGAAAGGCAGGAATACGAGGAAGCGGCGGAGGGCGCAAGGTCGAGAATAGCGGAACTGGACGAGATCAACGGCAAGATACGCGAGATGAGGAGGGAAAAACTGCCGGATGAAATAGTTCCGCCCGAAGGGACATATATCCTCAGGCCGTCGACTGCCGAAGGGATGAGGGAGCTTGCCGGCATGTCCGATGAAGAATTTGAGGAATTCAGGAATCACTGGCTGGAAAAAGCGCGGGAAGAGATAGAGAAAACTCTGAAAGAAAAAAAGATAGAGGGCTATCTTAAGGAAGCAAGGGCGCAGCTCGCGAAAAGCAGGAACAGGGAAGGCTTCGAAAAAGTAGAGGAATTGCTGGACAAGGTATTTGAACTGGACGAAAACAACCCCAAGGCGCAGAAACTGGCGGAAGAGATGGTGCAGCAGCAGGAAGAGGTCAAAAGAGGCCTCGAGGGGCTCAGGGACAGTTTTAATCAGATCGTCGCGAACCTGCAAAGAGAAGGTATTCCGCTGGAAGAGGCCTTCGCTCCCTCCAGGGAGGGGCCGTCTCAGGATGAAACAGTGGCGGAAATCGAGAGAGTGCAGGACCTGGCAAGACAGAAAGTAATAGCGGCAAATCAGAGAGCCGAGCAATTAAGGCTTGATATGGAGAAAGCGAAACGGGAGCAGGCAAGACTTGAGAGGGAGCGTAACCGGCTGCTCGAGGAGCTTCAGGCGGCAGGGACTACGGTGCTGAGGACAGCGGACGAGTACCGGGGCTTAGTGGAAAAGGCGGAATCATACCGGTTCGAGATCGCGGCTACCGCCCAGAATCTTCGCGAGGAAGAAGCCCTGCCTGAAGGGACGGATGAGGATTACTGGACCAAAGCCGAGGAAAATATCAGGGGCCGGGAATCGGAGATAGAAGGCCTGGAAGAGTACAGAAGGGCCTATCAGCTTATCCTTAATAAAGACAGGGAGAACTGGGATAATGCAGTGGCGATAGCCAGAGGAGAGATAGAAGAACTGGCAGCGCGAGAGGCGGAAGTAGAGGAAGAAGACAGAGAGCTTGAAGAAGAGCCGGGGGAAGCTGCCAGCGAAGCGGATACAACGAGGCTTCAGGAAGTGCAGGATGAGCTGGAACGGACGAACGGCGAACTGGACGAGATGAGAAATCTGGAAAGAGAGGCAAGAAGGTCAGAAGAGGAGGCAAGAAGATCAGCGCAGCAGGCAGAAAAAGCAAAAGAGGACATACAGAGAACGCTGAATGAGTTCCGCGAAACGGAAAAAGAAAGAGTCAGGCAATTACTGGAAGAGTTGAGGAGAGAGGGAGAAGTAATCGAGGTAACTCCGGAAGAAATAGAGGAAGAGGAGCCTGTCGGGAGAACGTTGATAGATATCCTGGAGGAAGAAAGGGAAAGTGAACTGGAAGGCCTGAGAAGCAAGATAGAAGAAGCGCAGGCCGCTCTGGAAAGAGCAAGAAACAAAGAACTCCGCCTGGCGCAGGACGCAGAAAATGCCGCAGGAGTGGCGGGGCAGGCGGAAGCCAGGATGATAGCGGCGCAGGAGGAAGCAGGGGAACTGACAGAAAGAGATATTAACGAAATGATCGAGGAAAGGGCCTATCAGCTGTTCGAGGACCGTGGTCAGGTCCACGGTTTTCATGAAGAAGACTGGGCAAGGGCCGAAAGGGAAGTTAAAGAGAGCATAGATAGGGCTAAAGCGGAATTGTCGTCGGCAAAGCGCGCGGAATCACAGGCAAGATACGCGGCGGCGGAACTGGAGAACGCAGCGCTTCTGGCGGCAGATGAAACGGCAAGGGCGAAAGAGGCCCTGCGAAACCTGGAAATAAGGCTGACAGAAGAGCGTGAAGGGAAGTTCGGCATTGTCCAGAAGGCCCTGAGAAGGGACAGGGATATCCGCGATTTTATAAACGAAAAGGACGAAGAATGGCTTGAAATAACAAGAGAGTCCGAAAGGGCCGAGGAGGAAAAAAGTAAAGCTGATAAGGCCTTCGAGGAAGCGCAAAGGGGCCTGATAGGCGGAGTGGATTTGGATGAATTAGAAGATATTTTAAAGAGCAGGGAAGACCTGGAAGTCGATATTCAGGGTGCCAGGAACGCCAAAGTTATGCTCTATGAAAAGAGAACTGAACTGGCCGTGGAAATAGCAAGGTGCAGAAAAGCTCTGGAAGAAACCCGCAAGGAAGCCGAGGAATTGGAAAAGGCCCGCGTGAAAATGGAAGCGCTGGAAGAAACCCGCAGGGAAGCTAAAGAATTGGAAAAAGCCCGTAGCAAGGAAGCGGAAGCTCTGGAAAAGGCCCGCATGGAAACCAAAGTTCTGGAAGATGTCCGCAGGGAAGCCGAAGAATTGGAAAAAGTCATTTATATGACAGAAAGGCTGGAAACAGCCTTTGAAGGTCTCGGACAGGCTTTCAGGAATCTTGAAGTGGTTCAGGAAGACGGGGACCCCCGCCTTATTTCGACAAATGAAGAGGGACTCATAAAAGCCGCAAGAGAAGTCAGGGCGCTGAAAGCCGACATAGCTCTAATAAATGCCAATAAGGGAAAGGAAGAGTTCGGAAAGCCCGAGAATCAGATACCGAACGAAACATATTTCTACCGTTCCGTGGTCAACGACTATTATTCCTGGCTGAGGGACCAGAAGGATCCCCAGCTCGATGCCAAGATAACGAGACTGTTTGAGATCATAGAAAATCGCCTGGCCTTGTGGATCGCCGATACGTACGACTTTGATGATGATTTTGAAAAGCTTACAGGCAGGAAAATAGAAATGCTGAAAGAGTTCGCCCTCGGCCTCATAATGGAAAAGGAAAGAACCCCGCTTTCACCGGAGGATGTAGCGAGATTAAAGTCGGCTATTGACAATAAAATGGCGGCATTCTTCCTGCCGGGTACCCAGGAACAGGAAGACCTGCTTAAACGGGTCAAACAGCATTTTAAGACGTATTTTGGCGATGAGGAAAATCCCGTTATCAGGGATTTTATCATATTGACGCTTTTCGGAAAACCCCATCCGGAAGAAGACATTGAAAAAAGGCTGGCGCTGAGCGATGCCCTCAGGGGAGCGGCGGAATACATAGATGACAGCTCGCTCTATAAAGTGTATTACGACAGGGTCATTAAGGTGCTTGCCGGAATGAAAGAGGAAGATGTCTACATGGGAAGCATAAGGGTCCTCAATGCGGCGTATAATGCCATGGCCGATGTGCAAAGAGCGCTTAAAGCGGTGGAGGACGGAAGATACGGCGCCAGGGGAAGCTTGCGCCGGGCAGAGGAAGCCCTGCGGGATGCAAAAGAAGGCCTGTTGCACCAGGCGGATATCGTCGGCAGGGCCGCGGAGGAACTTGCCGGCGGCCGTGTATTCAAAATAGAGGATGAAGAGGGCGAAATAAAAGAGGGCGTCGATGCCATTCGTTTTCTTGAAGACAAGTTCGATGAGCTGATCCTTACTCCGACCGGGACCGATGATGAGCGCGGGATCATTATGACGAGAGGCATTTCTGTCGGAGATGCCCTGACGAAGCTTTCGCTTGGGATGCGGGATGTATTGGTCAACCTGGCGCTGATAGAAGGGTACCAGCTTCCATATCTTGAATATAAGAAAGAGTGCGTTGATAGCGCCGCCGGAACAATAAAGACCGGAGAGAGGAAGCTCGAAAGGCTGAAGAAGAGACTCCAGGCGCTGGAGGATGAGGGTCGCATCAGGAAAATAGACGCGAGGATTACAAAATTAAATAATCAGCTGGTAAGGACAACAAAGCCGGACAAGAGATACAAGATAGAAAGAGCGCTGAATAACCTTGAAAGGGCAAAAGACACGTCATTTCTTGTCTCCCAGATAAACGCTTTAGAGATAGAACTTGATTATCTCCGCATGTATACGGATGAAGGTGTCGTTGATGCGATCAAACAGGGTCTGGAAAAAGTAATTTCCGAAAGGGATGAAGAACGAAGCAAATTAAAAGAGTATGAAGACGACATAATATCACTTTTAATTCCTATAGTGGGAGAGGAGAGGGCGAGGACCGCAGCCCCGATCCTGTCCGATCACATGAGAGGAATTATCGGTCAAGCCATGCTGATCGCTCTTTTCGGTGTTCTTATCTACGGCGCGGGGTGCAGCACCATGCACCAGCCTTATGTAAAAAGCCTGCCCCGGGGAACACCTTCACTCGATATCCCGGCCGTGGAGAAGCCTGCTATTGAAGAGACTTTTAAGCAGAAAGATCTTTCCGGAGATTTCTGGATGCCTTTTAGCGATCCTTGGGCTCCTTATGGCTATGATAACGTCTGGACGCCGTTCCTGCATAGGTCCGGCATTCTCGAGCCGGAAAGGGCGTCGATCGTCCCGAACGTTACAAGGGCTCCGCCCAGCAGAGTAAAAGGCCCGAGAGTCTACTGGCACGGCAGCAAATCCTTTCAACAGGCCTTCGTGCCGGGCCTGGGAGACGACGTTGAACCGGGGGATATAATAAAACACCCGGCAATGGTCCTAAAATCAGGGAACAGAATAATAGTCATCCCGGACCCCGGAGACATGTCGGATATCAACGAGGGAACAGAAAAATACAAATACAGATGGCATTTCCTGGACAGCAGAAACAATGAGGTCGTCCTCCGCGTTGGGGATAAAGGCCACCTCACCGATACCGAAGGCAACTCCATCACGCGGGAACAGGTCATCAATATGATCCGTTCCGGCAAGATCAAAAAAATAACAGACAAGAAACTGGACCTTACTTACAATATCTTGTTGCCGAAACTTGTTTGGGTGCACAAGAGACAACCCGGCAAGAGAGAGATCGTCACGGATAAGGACCTGATCCCCGCCCATGTGCAAATGTATGACACAATGACAGAATACCTGTACCAGCGGGGTGTCGGATACTCGCAGAACGGCCTTCACATGAAGGCCTACCAGATGTTCGAGGACGGACTTATAGAAGCGGCCCGGGAACTGGGTATAGCAGGAGAAGAACTTAAAAAGTTCAGCTCTCTGGTGAAGGATTATGAACTGACGGAGGAAAAACAGGCCGAATTCAAGGAAGCATACAAGGCCCTGGAAGAGTTTGTGGATAAGACGCCGGAACTTAAGAGACACCCCGCCTTCAAGTACGCAAAAATGTGCGCGAAAGAAATAGCAAGAGCAAAGTCGGCATTCATGGACTATTTTCAATTTGCGGCCAACAGGTTCAATCAGGTAAATCTTGGAGTGCCGAATATCAGCCTTGATGGTAAGAAGGTAGGTAAGGGTTGGAATGTATATATGCCGTATGTCCACGCGGCCATTGCCGCCATGGACGAGATCCGTGACGAGTTAAAGTTCAACGAACTGCGCAGGGCCCTGGAGCACGCCGAGAGAAGCGGAAGAGCGGTTGAGCTGGGGAGAGTGCCCGTCGAGAACATGCCGGTGGATATATTGCAGTCATTGGGAGCCTGCGCGTGGCTGGAAGACGGTTTTACCCTGTCCGTGGCAGATCAGAAGGGAACCAAGGGCCTGTCCGTTACGTTCCTGGAGGGCAAGTTTTTCACGATCACCCTGAAGTATAAAGCGCATATCGCTAAAGGGATGGCCGCTATCGCCAGCCCGCTTTCAAGAGGCGTCACCGCTGAAGACGAACCGGCGATCGTCTTTTTGCCGCAGGACGGAACGAAGACCGATACTGTCGTGACACTGGTCAAACACGGGGTAAAGCATGCGCTTTATCTTGACCCAGAGCCGGTAGTCCCGTTTATCGCCTCCCTGCTTGATTCGGCGCATGAATATTTCTTCGTGCAGCCGAAGATGGACGCCCTGCTGGAAAGGATGCCGGGCGCGGATGAGCACAGGGACAGCATATTACAACAGTTTCCATCCGAGGAGTCCGAAGACAAAAAGGACATCAAATTAAGCGAATGGTTCGATTACAGCGAATGGAGCAAAGAAGCGATCGAGAAAGCCGGCATTGACGGAGATATACGCCTCAGGCTCCTGCAGCAGCTTGAACGAAACGAGGATCTTGCCGAAAAGTATAAGAATAAGCCCCTTAATACGCTCGATCAAAAAGAACGGGAATGGATAGTAGATGAAATGGCGGTCAGGATCCTGGGCAAAGCGATCTTTGCCGAACCCGGCAAGGGCAGGGAAGTTTCCTCCCTGGTCAAGGAACAGAGGGAAAGATTAAATAACCTGGTAAACGGCATAGGCCTTGACGGGCAGCCGGTAAAACCCGCGACCATCGAGGATATTATTACTGCGTTTTTCAGCGGCGCGGACTGGGAGAACGCGAGCAAAGAGGTATTGCACAAAGAAGGCCAGAAATTCACCTACCTGGTGAAC
>Ga0180431_10001306_pt1 | contig 35131 bp, 54 predicted proteins | sample SS_ome_11_FD_132459 | JGI IMG/M metagenome (GOLD analysis project Ga0180431, IMG submission 132459) | Hypersaline lake sediment archaeal communities from the Salton Sea, California, USA - SS_1_MS_1 metaG | ecosystem: Environmental > Aquatic > Non-marine Saline and Alkaline > Hypersaline >... | reverse complement strand
TGGAAGGAACAAGAAGAAAAAATTCAAGGATTGTCAGATTCCATTTCGAAGGTACTTCAACTACTCGAACAGGAGTGTGTGAATGGCTGAGGTGATTGATCGCATTCTCAGTGATGAAAAAATCTCCTTCAAGGATGCCCTGCGACTTTTGCGGCGTTACTTGGATAAACTCCCTTATCATGAAAAAACGGAAGTGTTAATAGATTTGCGAGCAGCTTTTTCTAAAGAGTAACTCAAAGGTCCTTTTCCATTTCCCAATATAGCTTTCTCATTTCTTCAAAATCAATTCTCATCGTTTTGATGAGAGGATAACATGTATGGTATTGGGGCATCACTCTCATAACCTGCACAAAAGAGTCGTCTCCAAAGATCATAGGATCCTTTTTTAACTGATATGTAAGATAAAGTAAATAAGGAATATGTTGTTGAGTGATTCCACCGGAGCGGTCCCACCGCATAATTGTTTCCATAGCATCATCAGGGCGCCTATCAAATAAATTTACTAAAAAATTCTCCTTCTCAGACGCCCCAATGAAAAAAGGAAACGAAAAAAGCAGTATCAACAGACCTCGTTTCAACATGCCATCCTTTCTTCTTTCCTTGAAAAGTGAGGTAAATAAGAAGATTTTTGAAAATTGGGATCCATTTTTTGACGATTCCGAAGGTTTTCTTCAAAAGCATCTTTATTATCCATAGCATCGGCCCCTGCGTCCACTACCGTAGCTACACCTGTCGCTATCAGGCCACCACCAAGACCGCCACTAAATGGAGCAATAATGCATCCCGCTACTATCTGACCTACTCCAAACCAATAACGTAACTTTACCCCACGAGGCTGTTTAACCTTATCCCCTTTGTCATGGCTTTTACAAAGTTTTATGAGTCCATCCATCGTAAAATTTAAGGATTTAGCCGGTTCCAGACATGGGCCTTTTGAGCGAATAAGGATTTTTTTTATGGCATCTAATAAAGATGAGTGTGAAACGGTAGAAAGAGCGTCCCTTAAAATTAAAGAACCTTCTTCGATTTCTCCTTTACATAGAAGAACCGAGGCTCTTAAGGCTTGAAATTCATCTTGGGTGAGTTCCCCTGTATATTCCCATTGGGAGATAACTTCTTCGCATTTAGGAAAATTAGAATCATTTAAGGCATCCGCAAATTGTTCTGCCATAAACTCGGAATAATTACAAAATAAAGAGAAGGGAAAAATCAGACATGCAATTAAATACTTCATTCAACCCTCGCAAAGATCATTATCAAAATAAATAAAGAAGCTATTGAAATCATAAGGTAAACCGATCCCTTATTGACAAGCCTTTGATCTCCTATTTCCATTCCCTTTTTTAAAGGGATAAAACATTTTGGGAAGCAATAACCGAAGGCCATCCCTAAAATGGGTTTCAGGAGCTGTAAAAAATACCACATTGGTTCCATGCAATTCCTAGTTTTTTAATAAATCATCTCTTTTCATGATTTCGCTTAAATAATGCCTTAAAGCTCTTATCACAAAATTTGTCATCGATATCCCTTGATCGGAAGCAATAATCTTTAAATCTTTGTGATCCGCGGGAGAAACATTGATCACAATTTTTTTTGTTTTTTTTTCTTCTTCTCTAGGGAGGTATCTCATCATTTTCTCATTTTAGGAAAAAGTTACCAGATTTAATTTTTTTTGTTGATAAAAAAATGTTGCCAAAGAAAATGAAAAGAAAAAAGCCAAACCACAATAGGCTTACAAACACGAGGACAACAATGGTTTCATCTAAACGCGTTTACGGATTGACTACGCCTTTTGTGTCGGTTTTTCCGGATCCAATAACAAAAACAGCAGCTCCCACAGCTTCAGATAAGAATTATCCTAATGGATTTGTGTGGATTTATAAAAACGGCGATACCCGTACATCGTATATGTATGGAGGACTAGATTCAAGCGGTGATGCAGTTTGGATTTTAGCCGGTCCAGGTTCAAGTGATGTAGATACAATCTCCGGAGATAGCGGAACTGCAACGCCTTCAGCGGGGAATATTAACATCGTGGGAGGGACAAACATCACTACAACTGGAGCTTCTCCCACAGGTGATGACGTTTCGGTTGCCCTAGATGCAGCAATCACACTTGCAACCTCCATCACTTCACCTTTATATACTACTGCTGCGGCCACTGACCTTCTTTTAACAGGGGTTTCCGGTCAAGATGTCGTAATGAAACTGGGAGATGCGGCAGGAGCCACTAAGTTTTCTATTACTGACTCGGCAGATTCAGAAGTTTTTGCAGTCGACTCTAACGGGGGCATTACCTTCACTAACTTTTCAAATACCGGCACCTTCACTACAGCTGGAGGAACCGCCTCGATCAATGCCTCTTCAAACTTTAATACGGTAATCAATTCCGGTACTTCAACTGGTACTGTAACAATCGGGAATGCGGCAGCGGGAGCCATAACTGTAGATACTGCAGCAGGGATTTCCCTGGATGGCGCTACAGCGTCAAACTTTACAGTCACTGGAGCAGCTGACCTCACATTAGCCTCTACAGCTGGAAGTATCCCAATCACTGCGGGTGAAGCGGCAGCTGATGCTATCGTTTTAAATGCCTCTGATGGAGCAGGTGGAGTTCAAATCCAAGCTGGTACAGGAGGAGTTCTAATTGGTAACCAGGCGGATTGTACCACTATCGACGTAGGGGATATTGCTCCAACTGCTTCTAGAACCATCACAGTAGGTGGTGGCCAGGTAGCGACTGCCGGAGTAGCCGACACAATTGATATTGGAGTCGATGCGGTAACAACCGAAGCGACTGCCAGTAAGGTAATCAATATTGGAACAGGAACAAATGATACTGGATCTCTTACTCTTAATATGGTTTCAGGAACCATCACAAGTGGAACAGTAGCAGTAAATCTTCTTTCAGGAACAGGAACCAAAACTTTAAATATTGGTAACTCCACAGGAACCACCACCAACCTTGATGGTCCCTTCCTAGTGAATGATAGTATCAATTCGAACACTTCGATCAATACTGGAACCTCAACAGGAACCATCTCAATTGGTAACTCTGCAGCTGGTGCCGTGACCGTGGATACAGCAGCGGGGATATCTTTAGACGCTGCAACCGCTTCTAACTTCACAGTAACAGGAGCTGCCGCAGACTTAACCCTGAACTCAGTTGGTGGATCGGTCAATATCTCTGCCACTGAAGACGATGCGGGTGCGATTGCCATTAACGCAAACGGTGGAACGTCAGAGAAAATTACTGTCACTGCTTCTCAAGGTACTGGGGTAGATTCAATAGGGCTGGTATCGACTGCGGGAGGTTTAACCCTTTCTGCAGCGCTAGCGAGTGATGATGCTATTAATTTATCTGCCTCTGCAGGGGGAGTTGATATTGATGGAGCCATGCAGGTCAATATTGCCTCTTCAGAAAACACCGCTGATGCAATTTCCATAAACTCTTCTGCAGGTGGTATTGATATCGTGGCAGCTGGAGCCGCTGGAGAAGATATCGACATTACATGTACTTCAGGATCGGTAAACATCACAGCTGGAGAAAGTGCGGCTGACGCTCTTATTATCAATGCTAGTGGTGCTGCCGGAGCTATTCAGCTTAACTCTGGAACTGGCGGAGTCGTCATGGATTCAGGATTAACTGTAAATGTAACAGCCGTTAACAACGCCGCTTCTCCATACACCCTTTTAGGAAGTGACTATGTTCTTGCTGTAGATACAAGTGCTGGGGCTGTAACGGTAACATTACCAGCAGGACCTGCAACTGGCCGAACCATTGTAGTAGTGGATGAAGCGGGAAATGCGGCTGCCCAGAATATCACTATAAGCGGTAACGGTAATAACATTGCGGGAGGAGGAACCCTCGCTGCTACAGATGTAATTGATTCAGCTTATGGAACGATGACCCTTTACTTCACTGGAACCATCTGGAATGCCCAGGATATACCTTAAGGGAGGACTGAAAAATGTCCTTATTAACGGGATTTGAATTAAAGGAATTCGATGCAAGTACACTTACGGGCAGTTATCAAAACTTAGGTACTGCCCTAAGTAATCCAGCCTATCATATTGATATATTCAATGATTCGGATGTGGATGTCTATATCTCCACAGATGCTTCTACAAATGAAATGAGAATCCCAGCGGGATTTACCTTTCCTGCCCCCTCAAAGGGAGAAGTGAAAGGAAATAATGTTTTAGCTAAAGGGGCTCAACTTTCTATCAAACAGGTAACTGCAGCTGGAACTGGAAATATTATTGTTAACGTTTTAACAACGGGATAGACATGGCGAAAGCATCTCAAAACCGCCCATTTAAATTTGGAGAACGGGATCGTCGAGAGCTCATCGTCCAAGATTCTGAAGTAAGTCTCGTTTGTATTAATGATACAGACGGGAATCCAGTTTTCTTAGGAAGAGCTAAAGCAGGCGAGCCTTTAACGGATGATAAATGGCAGATTAGACAAATTACCTATGACGATGCTGAAGGAGTAACACGAGTTACTTGGCCACAAGACGACGAAGGGAATGCATCTACCGACTATGAGTTCATTTGGAGCTCAGTTTCTGATTTGACAATCACTAACATTACTCAAGCCAATCCTGCGGTTGTTACAGTATCAGATATTAGTACCCTAGAAAATGGAGATATGGTCGTTATTCAAGAGGTGGTGGGAATGACTGAAGTTAACTTCACAGGCTCAAATCTCTATACCGTCGCAAATATTGCTGGAAATGATTTTGAACTTCAGGGCATCGATTCTAGTTCTTTTTCTGCCTATAGCTCAGGAGGAATAGTCATTTTTGGTGAAGTAGTAAATTACACTTATTCGTGAGGAACAATGGGCTATCGTTATAATCCGTTTACTGGGGAATTAGACCGAGTAGACAGTACTGGACAACCAGTACAAAATAGATTTCCTATTACTCCTTATGTTGTCGGTCCCAGTGGTCAAGCAGGTTATCAAACCATTCAGGCCGCTATAGATGACGCAACTGCTTCTGGAGTTTCTTCCAATGTTATTTGGGTGCAACCGGGTTCTTATACAGAAAACTTAAACATTACTTCCAGCATTACCTTCATGAGTATTGATGGAGTCGCCGAGCTAACTGGGGTTCATACTCCTCCATCCAGTGGGGCAGTTACTTTTGACGGTTTTCTTTTAATCAGTGCTACAGACATTTTAAACTCGAATGCAGCTGGGACCACTGTTTTTAATGTAAATAACTGCTTTGTCGTGATTACGAATGGGTATATTTTTAATCTTCCAAACTGGACAGGCGAAATCCTCATGGACAACTGCGGAGAAGCCAGCACAGAAGATGGAGTAATAAATAATGCAACGGGTGGATCAACCATTAAGCTTATTAACGTAGAGATGGGGGCCGGTTCCAAAACTATGGAACTGAATGGAGATGCCGCAGGATTTCTCCGATTTGATACATGTAATGTTAATTGCCCTGTAAATATGACTGGGAGTGGTGAAGTCTTATTCCAAAATGGAGTCAGATTTGGTAAAACCGTAACTATTGGAGGGGCGTTAGAAGGGTTTTCTTTAGAGACCTGTTGGCATGACACCAATGGGGATCCCCTTAACACGGCAGCATTAGTTTACAACTCCACAGGAAATTTCATTTTAACCGACGGAGCGATCAATACAACGAATGATCCTGCGATTGACGGAACGGGAACAGGTACTCTTACCTTAGCTGGAATAGATTTTAGCAACAGTTCCACCATCTCTTCTTCATTAACTCTAGCTGCTGGAACATCTTACTCTGGAACCTATAAAGGAGATTATACCGATCATGCTGTCCTGCTTGGTCAAGGAACCACAGAAGATATTATCGCTTCTAATGTGGGAAGCAATGGACAACTTCTTATCGGAGCCACTGGAGGAGATCCAGCATTTGCATCCTTAACTTCTACCGGTGGAACCGTTACTTTTACCCCTGGAGTTAATAGTTTAAATTTAGAAGCCTCGGGTTCTGTCGCCATCATGTTTGACGCTGATTCTGGAAGTGCTACCCCTGCAGCTAATACCATTAACTTATTGGGAGACTCTGCCCAAGGCCTCTCTTCTTCTGGGGCCGGGGATACGATCACTTATACCATAGCCGATGCGACTACCGCCCAAAAAGGAGTTTCTGAACTGGCAACCGATGCGGAAACCATAGCAGGGGCAGATACTGGGCGAACCATAGTCCCAAGCTCTCTTACTGCCAAATTAGGCACACAAACATCTGATGGAATTCCTTATGGGACAGGTACAGCCGCCGCAATTGGATGGACTTCAGGGTTAACAGATGGGCAATTAGTTATTGGGTCCACGGCTGGAACACCGGCAGCGGCTTCTCTAGCTTCGGCTGATAGTACAATCACTATCACCCCCGGATCTAACTCTATCAATCTTGCTACCGGGTCTACGGTTTCAACCTCATTTAATGGAGATAGTGGAAGTGCAACCCCGTCGGGAGGGGCTATTACAATCGCCGGAGGGACTCTTCTGACGACGAGTGCAGCCGCAGCTACAGTCACCATAAATGCTGATGATAATGTGGTGGGTTCAGTGGCGACTGATTCGGGAGCTGTAACCCCTTCATCTAACAGTTTTACTATTACTGGAACGGGAGGGATCACGACTTCTGGATCGGGAAGCACTCTAACCATAGATGGAAGTGGGGAGCAGGTTATAACCATAACTTCCTTAACGGACACGGATTCTCCTTATACCGTCTTAAGCTCGGACTATTACATGAGTTGTGATGTCTCAGGAGGCACACTTACAATAGACCTTCCCGATGCGCCGACCACAGGAAAAGTCTATATTGTAAAGGATTCTGGAGGGGATGCAAATACAAACAATATTACTGTGACAACATCAGGAGGGGTAGTGACTATTGATGGAGCAACCTCCAGAGTAATGTCTACAAACTATGAAGCCCTTCAATTTGTCTTCAATGGCACATCATATGAGGTATTCTAATGGCATATAAAGGACCCCAGGTAGTTATAGGACCCGCGTCCTCAACAGACAATACCATCCCAAGGTTTAATCTTACCTCAGGAGCCCTAATACAAGGGAGCTCTCTAACGATTGATGATTCCGATGTTTTATCAGGAGCCACTCAAATTAATGTAGATAATCTTAGGTTAGATGGAAATACTATTTCTTCTACGGATACAAATGGAAATGTAGTATTAGCCCCAGATGGAACAGGAACGGTTTCCGTAACCACCGCTCCGATTGTTCCTTCAGGTGACCGCGCAGATTCATTAGGATCCACCACTAATTCATGGGATAATGTCTATGCAGATGGACTCACATTTGATGATGGTACAAATGTTTTAGCTAACTATGTGGACTTCTCTTCCTGGACTCCGGTTTTAGAGTTCGGAGGGGCAACCACAGGAATTACATATACCGTCCAAACAGGGAGTTATGTTCGTATAGGAAATGTAGTTTTTGTGAGAGTCTCCTTTCAATTAAGTTCATCGGGATCAGCTACTGGAAATGCCACCATCACCGGGTTCCCATTTACTTTTAGGACTGGGGGAGGATCTCAAACTTCTGCAGTAGGACAGTGGAATGCTGTCAATCTTTCTACCAATTACACTCAGGTGATTTTTAACTGTAATGACGGCACCTCGACCATTCGTCTTTATGAATGTGGGGATAATGTCTCTTTTATTTCAACCACACATGCCGATTATACCACTAACTCTTCTATTGTGGGGAATTTTGTTGTATTTATTGATTAAGGAGAAAAATGAAAAGACTTTATGATGGTGCTGGGAGCGCAGCAATTGTTTTTTATCTGATAATCGTGGTTGGAGGATTCCTTTTTGGGACCAAATCCCAACACGATAAAATCAAGCAACGTCGGAAGCTAGAGAAGCAGCATGAAAAAAAAATGCAGCAAAGAGAAGCCTATCGCGACAGCCAATGGGAACAGTTTAAAAAAGAGCATGAAGAGCTAGAGAAAGAACAGCTTGAAGAGCTTATCTATCATCGAAAAATGAATGATCCTTTTTGGCACTACTATGATGAGATAGAAGATAAAGTGAAACCGATTCCAGGAGACATGCAGTATTATCCTCCTCCCCTTCCTCGTCTGGAGTGGAATTCTCAGGGAGAAAAGTATTACAAATGGAAACCCCAAGATACTTCTCCTAGGGAGGACGAGTGGTGATATTTGATCATTTAGATTTGTTTTTAGGGCCTCAAGCTTCATACCTCATGCTAGTAATAACATTTGCATTCTAATGAGGCCCACTTTTTTTAGATACTTCCAAGTCTCCAAACTTGAGAATGCTTCTTTCGATACGAATCTAAATCCACCCCTTCGAGCTCAGGAATTTTAGAATAATCTACGGTGCCCTTTCGAGCGCTACATGTATAACGTAAATTTTTATAGAAAGAATTTTCTCTCTCAGAGATTTGTTTTAAGATGGATTCAGCTTCTTCCTCTTTTTTTTCGAGTTCCTTGATTTGATCCTTGATATCTTTAAGGTAGAGAGCTTGATTATACCAATTCTCATCTCTCTCTCGAAAATCATCTTTAGTCATCTTTGGAGGTTTAAAGTTCTCCACGCATTCCCAGAACTCTTTCTCTTTAGAATACATTTCTTCTAAATAGTCATCATTTCTCTTCACCTCTACTATCACACCCTTACCTTTATGAAATGAAAAGTAGTGCATGCCATCTAAATCAGCACAAGCCATCTGCTGCTGTACTTGAGGATAATATTTTTCTGGGATCTTTTTGTTTTCAGCCAGGGAATGATCTTCAGCATTGGCATTCTTTATCTCTACTGCAAGCTTTCCATCAATAGACAGCCCATCTAAGCTCGCCATTAGATAGTTAATGCTTTTATGGAAACATACCTTAGGAGAAACAAAATCATTCACCATCTTCTCATATGCTTCTCGAGCAGGCTGTTCCATTTCTTTTCCATAACGCATGGCATGATTTTCTTGGTCACGAGGAAGCATATCCAGCTTCTCCATCCATAGAATATAAGGGGTTTTGGGGCGTCCATCACTCCTTTTATAAGGGGATACACCCATTATAATGGGGGCATCAGATGCTCCAATATAATTTTTTCGAGTCTCTAACCATTCTTTAGTGTTTTGTTTCATTTTCGTGTTCCTCTGTAAATTTGATAAGAACTTCCTGAAATTCAGGGTGGTAACTTCTTACCTTTGTTTCGGCTTTATCAATGGCCTCCTCAAAAGAAGAAGCCATTACTGTTATTTTTCCCTTAAATTGGACGGAGCGATTTTCACGCATCGTCATCCAATTAAACTTGTACGGTTTCACTTTCCTCCGTTTCAGCTTTCTTTCGGTTGCTTTCTTCTAAGCGATTAACCAACCATTTAAGCTTTTCTGTTGTAAGTTCTTGAATATCATTAACATCAAAAAACGAAAGAATGTTTTCTAACCGTTCTTTATCGGTTCCAACAAGATCATTTATCCATGTGAAATATTCTTGTCGTACATCTAGTCCTTCACTGGAGCTCTCGGCTTCAATTTCTTCCACTTCTTCTTTAGAAGGGATTTCGGGGAGTGGCTCATGTAAGGGAGGAGCATCGCTTATTTCTCCTTCTACGTAGCAATTGCCAATTACATCTGGAAATAATTGTCTAGCGAGTCTTGAGAGAGCTCGAGCAAAAAGCATGTCAGATGGACATGTTCTCCAGCTTGGGTTTTTTGTAAGACCAGCAAGCTCGGCTTCTTTAAGAGAAAAGCTTGCGCTCCACGTATCTCCATTGTCAGCTCTCCTTCCATGTAAGATGCAGATGGTATCATCGCTACGCTTATCTTTTGTGATGCTATGTTTTTTGCTTCTAATCAGAGAGTTCATTAAGCGTGAAGACATCTCAACAGCGCCTCTCACGCAATACATTCCCTTGTTAAGGCCTCTAAGAGGGTCGATCCCTATACTTTTGCAAGTTTGGACAATGGCAAACACCCCTTCTTCACCCATCTTTTTGTAGTGAGGAGTTTCCAAAAGTTTTTGGCAAAGTGCCTTAGTGTTTTCAAACTCCTCTACGGCTGAGAGGGTTTGTTTTTGTGGTTTTAATGCTACAGCATGTTGAATATGCATAGTGGTTCTCCTTATTCGTGTTTTGTTCTATTAAGTACTCGAGCTTGTCCTTTGGACATAATGGCTCCAATCTGAAAGTATGGATTCTCGTAGTACATGGGTGATTCATTTTCTTTGGTGACTTTCAATTCCTGTTTAGGAAACGGCACCCTTAGATAAGCGCAAACTTCTTCCAAAGCGCGCTCCATGTGGTCAAGTGATTTATCTCCGTAAAGACCTTTAAAAGCCTCTACTAGAAATTCTCTGGCTTGTTCAATATTTTCTTCAAGTTCTTCTAGTTCAGATACATGAACGTATTCTGGATCGACGTCATATGGTACGTCTAACCATTCGTTATGGTTCATCATTGTGGTTTTTCCAAGTTTTCGTGTTCTTAACTCTACATTTCCATGTTGAGCTTTATAAGTCCATACTATATCATGACGGGTACATTAATGCACCAAAAAAGATAAAAGTATACACATGGCATCATTTCACAAACGCTTAAATAAAGATGGATCAGAGGTTTGGAGAGTCCAGTTTAGGAAAAAAAATCCTAAAACTAAAAAAATTGAGAGCTACAGTTTCAGTACAGACTCTTTAGAGAAGGCCGAAAAAATGGCAGAATTATGGGAGCCAATCTTTTACTTTGAGGGCAAAAAGGCTATTCCACATAACAGAGAATATGAAAGAGTTCAGAGAAGATTTAGAAAAAAATCTTTAACTTAAATGAAATCCTAAGTATTCAAAAAAAGAGAGGTGGCCCGAAACCACTCAGCCCACCTCCAACAAAACACGAAAACTTGGAAGTTTTCATACAACACCAAAAAGGGATGGGGTTTCGGATTTACTGCCTGAGCCCTGTCCAAATTCAGTGTTGCTGATCAACATACCAAAGGCACCGAAATAATGGAAGACCCAAATTTCTCCAGAGAAGATAAAGAAAGAAATTGCATTACATTCGAAAGTCCGCTTAATATGGACCTGGCTTATGCCATGTTAAGAAAGTTTCTGGAAGAGGAAGTGAAGTCACCTCCCCTTTCAGAACCTAAATATAAATGAAAAATGGGCAGCGAGTGGGAAATCCTGACCATTAAATATGAACCCTCTCACAAAGGTGTTACAAACGCCTATAACCATGTTAGGAGATATAGACAATGACAACTATACGATGTATCCATAATAATAACAAGCCCTACCTTCAAATAAATCGGAAAACTTTGCAACGGACAGATTTGAGTTGGGAAGCCCGGGGTTTGTGGGCCTATCTTCTTTCTCTTCCCAGTGATTGGGAAATCAATGTTAAACATCTAATGACACAATCGAAAGCTAGTCGTGATAAGGTTAGAAAAATTCTTAATGAATTGAAAGACGCTGGATTATGCTGGCTTCAACAACGACATAAGTCTCAAGGAAAGTGGGGATCCTGTCATTATGTGATTGCAGAATCTGTTGAAGACTTAGAAGAATTCAAAAAAAGTTTACCGCAGACGGAAAAGCCGGGCCCGGCAAAACCGGCGCCGGCAAATCCGGTCGTAAACATAGAAGATAAGACTTTAGATAATAAAGAATATAAGATAGAAAAGATCTCTAAAGAGATCCAAAAGCTGCCGGATACGTCTCAGAAGTCAGTCGCTGTCGCTCCTTCCCCTCAAAAAATTTCTTTTGGAGAATTTAAGAGAGTTAAACTTTCTCAAGAAGACTACGATGATTTAGCAGGTCGTCTTGGTAAATCTAAGCTTGAGGAAATTATTATCTCAGTAGATGCATGGCTAGAAGAAAACGGAAAACAGAAGAAAAACTACAAGGCTACAATTCTCAATTGGGCAAGAAGAGAGAAAAACTTTAATCCCAAATCCCAGTCCGAAGATGCGTTCAAAAAACACAAGTTGGGAGCCGAAAGGCTTCGAGACCTCATCTTCTCAAAAGCGCATCCAAAAGACTTCACGATGTTTTGTGGATCCACATACGTCGAAGTGGGGTATAGTACCCACCCCCACAAGCAAATACTCAAGTATGAAGAAAAAAACTTTCAGACTCTTTTAGAACACCACTTACGTAAGATGAACATCTTAAGTTTACTGGAGAGCCCGAAATGCCTTCATTGAATGAATTGGGAATTTCTTATCAAAAATACAAAAGCGTATGGAAGGTGGGTGAACGTTTTGGAATAAGTGGCCAGGAAGTCCATAAACGCCTAATAAACGCAGGATATCGTCTAAAGGGGTGTAAGTATACCACTGAAGAAAAAAAAGCGATTAGAGAGGCTTATAAGGAGTTTTCGCTAAAAGGAGAGTCCAAGCTTAATGAATTAGCGGAGAGGCTTCAACGCCCCGTCACTTCAATTTGTAGGCAAGCTAGACTAATGGGACTTTCTTCCCCATACAGAAAACATAATGAATATCTCAAGAGAAAAAAGAGTGAGATTTCTAAAAAATGGCATCTCACCAATCCTCATCCCAAAGGAATGAGGGGGAAAACCCATTCTCAAGATTATTGCCAAGAAATTGGTGAGAGATCAAAAAAATGGTGGAAAGAGGCATCGGACGAACAAAAAGCAACTTCTCGCAAGAAAGCTTTAATTACAAAAAGAAATAATGGAAACGACAAAAATCAGCGGGGATCCTGGAAAGCTTCCTGGAGAAAAATTGGAGAAAAAGAAAAGTTCTATAGATCGAAATGGGAAGCAAACTATGCCCGTTATTTGGAATATTCTCTTAATAAAAAATGGATAAAAGGATGGGAACACGAACCAAAAACATTTTGGTTTGAGAAAATAAAAAGAGGAACTAGATCTTATTTGCCTGATTTCCAAATATTTAATAATGACGGCTCTTACCATTGGGTAGAAGTAAAAGGGTGGATGGATGACCGATCTAAAACTAAAATTAAAAGATTTAAAAAATATTTTCCAAATGAAAAGTTGATAATAATTGATGGAAAATGGTTTAAAGAAAATAACTGTAAAATGAAAGTGATAATATCTTCATGGGAATAAATGAAAAAGAACTCTTAGAAGAAATCCAAATGATGGGGAGATTTGCCGTCCAATATCATAAAACTTTGCAAGAGATCTACGATTGGGCTCTTGAAGTAAAGCGTTCCATGGCTCATGCAAAAGGAATGGAAAGCTTAATGGACATACTAATTGAAAAATGTTTAGACGGGGGACTATATGAAATCCACGGAGGATAAATGTTACTTGGATGGAGAAAATTTGGTAAAGAGTTCCCGAAAACAGATTACCCATTTGCTTACTGCAATGGTCAAAGAGGACTCCTATCTAAAAAAGATGATCAATGGTTTTTTTCATTGGGCAAATGCACTGAAATAAAGTGTATCCCAGCACTATACAGCTTGGGGATATTATTTATGGATGACATGAGAGGAAAGAAATGAATTTTATGAGCTGCGGAAGTTGCTCTAGAGTCTGCGAAATTAACAACACAGGGATTTGCTTGGGTTGTCAACGCGGCTTTGTCAATCTCCCTCAAGAAGATTCATGGGAAAAGTCCCCCCATCGAAAGAAAGTAAAACTAGAGCAAAGACAAAAGGAGCTGGAAGATGCCATTCAAGAGTCAAGCGCAAAGGAAGTTTCTTTACGCAAAAAAGCCGGTAGTGGCCAGGGAGTTCGAACGCCACACTCCCAAAGGAAAAAAGTTGCCAAAAAAGGCTAAGAAAGCCACAAGGAAAAAGAAATGAAAAAACTAAATTTTGAAGAGTGGCTGTTCAACAAACTGAAAGAGGTAGAGGATTTTTACACTGCTTACCAGGCTTTCAAAGGATTATTCACCGTGGGTTTTCACTTAGCAGCTCACACAATGGAAATGGATAAAAAAGAATTGAAGTCCCTTTTTGAGAATATTTTACAGGAGGCTTTGGAAAGAGATGACATTCATTTTGGTCCTAGCCCAGGAGACGGATAATGACATTAGAATGCATTAAATTTACTCCCTTTAACAAGGGAACGCTCCGAGGATTTGCCGACGTTCACGTCCCTAAACATAAAATGACTTACTACTCTCTCACCCTTCATGAAAAGGATGGGAAAAAATGGATTAATATTCCTTCAAGGCCCATTGAAAAAGAAGATGGAACCAAGGAATGGCTTCCCTACTACAGGTTCGATGAACCAGAACACCTAAAGCTTTTTTGTTCTCATGTCAAAGAAGCAATTGAAAAGAAACTTCAAGAAACTCAAGGAGAAAATAACTATGAGTCTGATGGCGAGATTTGTTTTTAACAGTGGAGCACCGCTTGAAATCCACGATATTAGCGAAGAGCAAAAACAACTAATTTTGGATACGGTGAAAAAGAAAGACATCTTTCATTTTGAGCATGAAGACAAGCTTGTATGGGCTAACTTTCAGAATCTCGAATATTTTTACATCATCCCAAAACAACAAAAAGTTGAAGAGGTTGCCCCAACTCCAGAATGAGAATAAATAAATCTCTAATATGTTAGAGTTAAAATAAACCCGCAAACCACTTTAGGGTCATGAACTGGAAACACGAAACTTGGGAGCTAGCTTCTCTCCATGAAAATCCTTCCAACCCACGCCGCCTATCAAAGAAACAGGGCGAAGAGCTTAAAAAGTCACTTCGTAAGTTTGGGCAGTGTGAACCTATCGTTATCCAACCAGATGGAACGATTATCGGAGGTCATCAGAGAGTGCGCATCCTCAAAAAAATGGGACAGAAGCACGTCGATGCTTACGTTGCCGAAGAGCCTTTGTCGGACGAAGAATTTAAAGAGCTCTCAATCCGCCTTAACAAAAACCAAGGTGATTGGGACTTTGATGCTCTCGCAAACTTGTGGGAAGTCGATCTTTTGCTCGAAAGTGGTTTTACTCCTGAAGAGCTTCATCTGGATATCATAGAAGAAGAAGAGAAGAAGCCATCATTTTTTACTCTCACAGCTAAGTTTGAAAACGAAGACGATCTTCGAGAAGCAGAGTTGGACATTGCTGCAGTAATTTCTAAGTATAACACGGCTAGCTACAAGGTGAAGACGAAATGAGTGATGATGATTGGTGGCAAAGAGTTTGGGGGGATATCGAAATTCTTGAAAACTTATGGAAGGTAAGAATGGGAATTCATTATTCCGATGACGACTGTCAAAATTTACCCCTGATTGAAGATTGGATTTGGAAGAAGTTAGACTCACTTCACTGGGCATTAGGCCATCTTTTAGAGGAAAAGGTGAAGACGAAATGAAGAGCAAATTATTTTTATCTAATTCCTCTTCCCACCTTTATTCCTTGAGGGCCATAACTTCGGACTTTGATTATCAAAAGCTTCTTCTAATGAATGAACCCCATCATAAAAAGATATCAGTTGCCTATGGGATAGAAGAAGAAATTCTGGTCTCCGTTTGTGATGAAGAGTTTAATAAGGCCTTAAGCTTTTTTAAATGCGCTTTTGATCATATTGTGAAGTCCTACGAAGATAAATGGGAGTTTCACGAGCCTTCTCTCTCTTTTCATCCAGAACAAAATCTGCTGTGGATGGAAATTTACCTTAAAGAAAGGAATGAAGATGAGAATGCTAACTGAAGTTCTTAAACCATTCGAGCCTCAAAGAGAACCAGTCATGGTTGATGGTCTTCTCCATAGAGGAAGAATAACCGTTTATGGGGTCAAAGTAAGTTCTGATCAGATGACATGTCAGGATTGTGGAAGCACTGAAGGGTTCACCTGTCGGGATGGTGAGCATAAGGTTTGGTTTTGCGTTAATCAAAAATGCATAGACACAGACTCCGAGATAACTAAGAAACGAGACAGGAAAGCTCGAAAAGAGAGTTTTTAATGAGCAGGCCTAAAAAAGAAATCGATTGGAAGAAGGTTGATGTAATGCTTGAAGCGCATTGCAATGGTACCGAAGTAGCTGCTCAATTTGATATGCATCCAGAGACTTTTTACGACCGTGTAAGAGCGGAGTTTAATATCGGTTTCACCGAATATATGCAACAAAAAAGGTGCAAAGGGAAGTCCAACCTTAGAGCTAAGCAGTATCAACAAGCAATGACAGGATGTAAAACACTTCTTATTTGGCTCGGCAGAAACTGGCTTGCTCAAAGAGAAGAACCTAAAGAAGACAAAGAGTTTGATGGAAAGCTTTCAAACCTTCTTGACAAGCTACTCGCTATAGAAGGACCGGAAGCGTTTAAAGCAGAAACAGAGGAAGAAGATGATAGAAAAACTGATGAGTGACCCGTGCTTCCCCTATTTTATTGGAAGCGTTATTGCTGTTGTCCTCGGAGGCTTTGCAGTCATGATGATAAATAAGTTAAACAAATGAGTGTCAGAGACGTAAGGAAACCTAAAACATGCAAGCTGTGTAGGTCCAGCTTTTGGGATGGAGACTGCACGCAGGTATTTTGCAGCACATGTTTAACAGTTGGAGTTTGGCAGCAAATTCAGAAACAACAGGAGAAGAGAGATCGACTTAAAAATGTTCAATTTAATGAGCAGGATTTGGGAAACGTTAGTGTATGACGAGTGCACTGAGAATGAAAAACTCGCGTCCTTGATCTCTGTTTTAAATGTTTATTCATCCCTTTTAGGAATCCTTGATGATGAATTTAAAGACATAATGCATTCACTGGCATGCAATTATATGGGACCTTCCCCGGAAATTGAGAGTGAATTCCTCTTAAACTTTTATGCGAGGAAGCGACGTGAACACTGAACTGATTACCCAACAATGTAATGAGTGCAAAAAGGAATTGCCTCTCTTTGAGTTTGGTTACTCTCCAAGCAGAGGACGACCTACAGCAAAGTGCAAAGAGTGCACAAGAAAACGGCGAAAGAAATGGTATAAATCAGACCCAAACCTCGCTTATAGCCCATGGAAAAAAAAGAAGGCTTTAAAAGATTAAATGTTCATTGAGCAGCTCAGCCAGATTCAACTAGATGCAATGCAGAAGTCCGATGCCCGTCTAAATATCTTCGAGGGTCCCGTGCGAGCTGGCAAGTCTTTCATCTCTCTTTTGAGATGGCTTGAGTTCTGTAGGAATGGTCCTAAGGGCCCTCTTTTAATCTGTGGAAGAACGGATAAAACGATCAAAAGGAACATTATACTCCCTCTTCAAGAGCTTGTTGGAAACGCATTAAATTATTCAATTGGAAAGGGTGAAGTTACTCTTTATAATAGACTTATGTATGTAGTCGGAGCCAACGACGAAAGGGCAGAAGGTAAGATACGCGGTTCCGAGTTCGCCGGCGCGCTAATAGATGAAGCAACATTGATCCCTGAAAGTTTTTTTAAAATGCTATTATCAAGACTATCAGTCGAGGGAGCGCAACTGTTTGCTTCTACAAACCCTGATTCGCCATATCACTGGCTTAAGAAAGACTACATCGACCGGGAAGAAGAACTCAACTTAAAAGTTTTTTCATTCAATATTCGAGACAACCCCTCTCTTAGTGAGAATTACATAAATGAGCTTTCCAAAGAATACCAGGGGCTATGGCACAAACGTTACATAATGGGAGATTGGGTACTTGCCGATGGCGCAGTTTATGACTTTTTTGAAGAAGATATTCATGTTATTCCTATGCCTCGCAACGTTGCCGATTATTATATTGTTGGGGTTGATTATGGCACTACTAACCCTTGCGTTTTTACTCTTATTGGGTATTGCCCGGGTGGCTATCCAAACATATGGCTTGAGAAGGAATATTATTTCGATTCTAAAAAGGAATTAAGACAAAAAAGTGATTATGAATATACAAAAGATTTACAAGAATTTGTTGCCGGATACAATGTAAAAAAAATCTATATAGATCCTAGCGCCGCCTCTTTTAGGCAAGAGCTAAGGAGAAACGGAGTAAACAACGTTGCTGACGCTATTAATGATGTCATTCCTGGAATTCGATTTGTGGGACAGCTGCTGACCAATGGGACGTACAAGATATGCTCGGCGTGTACGAACACCCTTAAAGAGTTCAGTAACTACTTGTGGGACTCCAAAGCCTCAGAAAGAGGGGAAGACAAGCCGATTAAACTTAATGACCATGCAATGGATGCGCAACGTTATGCGCTCTATACGCACTTTTTTAACAAAAAAATGGGGCCGTCCATGACTGAGGCAGATGCCCAAAGATTAGAGGAAATGTATGGATAATAAAAAAAAGGAACTTCTATGAGCCTCTTTGGATGGATCCCTTTCAAAAGAGATCAGTTATTGGTTCTAAAAAAAAGGATAAATAGGGAAAAAAATTTCATTATTTATTGCCAACATAGGCTGGATCAAATAATTAAGAAGTATAATGAACTCTCACAAAAGGAAGATAACGTGAAAAAACAAGGTAAGAAAGATAAGATGGACGAGAGTCTTGGCATGCGTCGAGGCAAAGAGTCTACTAAGAAACAATCATATAAAAGTCGAAGACATGAATCAACTGGCATGAAGAAAGCCATGGCAAAAAAGAAGAAGTAATATGGAAAGCAAAGAATTTAGAGCTCGAGAAATCCCTATGAGAAGGGAAGTTAACGCAGACATAGATGATGTTCCTGTTGTTGCTCGTTCTCCATCTTTTCAGCAGCCAATCGAAGAAGCAGTTGAGCAAACTAAGATGGCGTTAGAGCAAAGGAAGGTTCGTCGTGGCTAAAAAGACAACCATCGGAAAAGGAATGAAAGTTCCACGTGGTAAAGAAGCTAAGATGAATAAGAAACCTGGTGGTTCGAATGTTGGAGAGTATAAAAGCGTCTCTAAAAAAGACTTTGCAGGTCCTTCGGGGGGCGCTCCCGCTGGCTCTTATCCAATTAATACTAAAGCTCGAGCAAAAGCGGCGCTAGCCTATGCTCATAATGCACCACGACCAACAGGAATAAAAAGAGCTGTATATGCGAAATACCCGGATTTAAAGCCGGCTAAGAAAAAATAAGGCTAAACCACCCCCAAAGGGAGCCATACAAAACACGCGAGGCTTGGAGTTGATCCCTCCTTCGATGCCGTATCATCGGCCTCGCACTTTCAATACGGTGAAAGTACCAATTAGAGAGTGCGAATGTCGACAATTAATAACGGTTTATCGATAGTCAACGAGTATAACGATTACTATCAAGAGGCTTATTACGCTTGGAATCCCTTCTATCCCCTCGCTGATAGAGATCTCCGTTTTTACTTAGGAGAACAATGGGACGAAAAGGAAAGGCAAAAGCTTTTTGAAGAGAACCGAAATGCTTTCACATTCAATCTCATTCGCAAAAATATCAACCTGATTCAAGGTTATCACATTCAGCATCAGTTGAGCCCTATCGTTCAACCTAGGGAAAACTCTGATCAACAATCAGCTGACGATCTAACTGATCTTCTACTTTATGCCTTTGATTCTGGAGAAGGATACCGACATATTAGCAATTCCTTTGGAGGAGCGCTAAAAACTGGTTTTAATCTCCTTACTATGTGGATGGATTATAGAGATGATCCTATCAACGGAGATATTCGTTTTGGAAGGGAGCCATATAGTGGCTTTATAACCGATCCTTATTTCACCCAATTAGATTTCTCTGACTGTTCTTATGTCATGAGACGAAAGTATTTAAGCCCCGAGCAAGCTGCTTCCCTTCTCCCTGGGATGGAAAAAGATGTGATGGAAATACATTCATTTGGGTGGTCTAGGGATGACAAATTCACTTGGCTTCCTTACCAAACTCAGCCTAATGGTCAAGATTTTATTGCTTATGATGAATTTTACCAGCAGAAGTGGAAGAACATTCCCATGCTTGTAGATGAAGAAACTGGAGAGTTCGTTGAATGGGAAGGAACTCAAGAAGGGATGAAGTTCTTCATGCAGCAATATCCCCAACTCAAGAAGGTAATGAGGCCCAAAAGGTACATTGAATGCCACATTATCCTCAACAACAACTATATGAAAACGGAGATCAATCAATTTGGTCTCGATGAATATCCTTTTGTCCCATTTGTCGGCATCTTTGAACCAGAATCCGAAAACTGGGGCATCAAAGTTCAATCTTTAGTCCGTCCTCAAGTAGATCCTCAACGAGAATCCAACCGAAGACGCTCTCAAATGGTTGACATTCTCGATTCTCAAATTAACTCGGGATGGATTGCCGATGAAGAGTCCGTTATTAATCCTCGTTCACTCTTTCAAACTAGTCAAGGAAAGGTCATCTGGAGAGATAGGGATGCGAAACCGGGTGCTATCGAAAAAATTCCACCTGCTCAAATTCCGCCTAGTATGTTTGAGCTCCAACGACAATTTGATGCGGATATTTTATCAGCTGTTGGGATAAATGATGCATCTTTTGGGATGACCCAGAATGATCAAGAGTCAGGCATCATGATGATGCTGAGGCAAGGCGCTTCACTAGTGAATCTCCAAGATCTTTTCGAAAACCTGCGCTTTGCACAAAAACAGGCTGCTGGAAAATGCATTAAAATGATGCAAAACTGGACACCCCAAAAGATACAAAGAATTCTGAATCGTCCTCCTTCTCAACAATTCTATACAAAAGATTTTATTAAGTATGACATTAGCATTCAAGAAGGAATGCTTACTGGAACCCAAAAACAAATGTACTTCCGTCAGCTCCTGGATCTTAAGCAAGTTGGCGCACCTGTTTCTGGGGCAATGCTTGCTAAAGCTGCACCTATTCAGGGTAAATCTGAATATCTCAAGCAACTTGAACAAGAAGAGCAGCAACAAGCTCAACAGGCGCAACAAGCTCAACAAGTTCAACTCTCCATGATTGATGCCGACCGTCAAGCTAAACAAGCAAAAGCTATTTCTGACGTCGCTCTCTCTAAAGAAAGATTTACTCGGGCGGTGGCAAACATGGGACTCGAAGATGAAAGAGCAGCAAGAGCAGTTGATGATCGAGCATCGGCAGCACTGGATAGGGCCCGAGCCATGAAAGAACTTGAGTCTCTCGATGATGAACGTCTCGTTAAATACTTAGGTATCGTGCGAATGATGGAAGAGATGAATCGAGGTCAAGAAGAACAAATTAAAGAAGACGATGTCTTTATTAGCGCAAGAGGTCAAGCGCACGCAGAGCCTCAAGCAAATCCTTTTGATGGAGCAATGCTTCAACAAGAGACATTACAAACGCCACAACCTTTGGAGGTTTGAAAATGGCACAAGGATATAACGACCGCCTGGACGAAAGCCTAGGGATGAGACGAGGAAAAGAGAGCACAAAAATGCAATCTTACAAAGATCGTCGTGATGAATCTCGGGGCGCTCGCCGTGGCAAGGAAGGTGGATCTGTATTCAACCTCAGAGACAACACTCAAGCGAGTGAAGTTAAAAAGGTGCCAACAGATTCGGAGAAATACGACATGGGTCGTGTTCAACCTTACAGCTGTGGAAGCAAAGGCTACCCTGCTGAAGCATGGAACTACGAATATTAAGGAGTAGACATGAAACAACAGACTGGAGAAACCCGCGACGCAATCATTGAAGATGACAATAAAAGAATACAAGAAATTCTAGACGCCAATAAGAACCGTAAGGAGCCCTATTGGATTGTTGTATTCGCCAAACCATCCAAGAGCAGCGTAGATGGGAAGCCAACGTTGGTAAAACACATCAAAGCCTATCCGGTAGAGCCTTCATCTCAAGTAGGGATGATTGCCGGAAAGGTCGACAATGTAAAAGGCACTGTCGATTGGGAGGTAAATATGCCTCAAAGACCGTTTGACTTTGATGCGCTTCAACTTGTTGGAGCCGAGCAATGCAATGAAGTGGTCGTGGAAACCACAACAATTGCAGATGCCTACGTAACACAATAGTGCCGCCGACTTATGGGCGTAAATAAGGAGAATTAATCGCATGAGCGAAGAAACACAACCTGCGGGCGAACAAAACATGGAGGCCGCCGCTCCTCCGGAAGTTAATGTTGAACAAACTCAAGCTGAGAATGGTTCAGAGCAGAATGGACAAACTGTCCCTCTCTCTGCCCTTCAATCAGAAAGAGAGTCACGTCAACGGATGGAAGAAGAATTAAGGATGATTAAGGACCATTTGTCTTTGATGGAATCCTCTAAAAGACACTCGCCAGCCCCACAAAAAGATGATTTTGATGGAATGGATGACGGAGACGTTCTCACCCTTGGAGACTTTAAAAAGCTCCTAGGAACTCGTGAGAAGCAGTATCAAATGTCTATTGAAGAGATCCGAATGAGTCAAAAGTACCCTGATTATCAAGAGGTTCTTCACAAGTATTTACCGGAAGTTTTAAAGGCGAACCCTGCTTTAAGACGATCATTGGAGGCAAACCCGGATTATGAAGTCGCTTATCAACTGGCTAAGATGTCGCCCAATTATGCGGCAGCTACTAAAAAGGAAAAGAAACACATGGATGCAGAACGCATAGTTCAAAACGCCCAACAAGCGGGCAGTTTATCTAGCATGGGGGCTTCGACTCCTGTTTCTCAAGCCAAGAGATATAAAGACATGAGTGATGCCGAGTTCCGAAAACTGGTTAATAATAATTTAGGGGTCGTTTAAGGAAAAAACACGCTCAAACCACCTCACTTTAAGTGAGAAGAGCAAACAAAACACGAGGACAACATGACTATAACCACTGTAAGTGTGTTACCTCCTGCGGTACGGGAATACTATGATCGGCTTTTGTTAATGACTGCGTATCCAACGCTTATCTATAACAAATTCGCTCAAAAACGTGTTCTCCCCGAGAAGAATGGTGACACTATTGTGTTCCGTAGATACTCGCGTCTTTCTACGGTGCCAATCCCACTAATTGATGGGGTGACTCCTCCTGGAGCTCCTCTAAGTGCGACTGACATCAAAGCGCAAGTCTCTTTCTATGGAAACTTTGTAACTATTACTAACCAAGTTGAACTTACTGTAGAAGACAGAGTTCTTAACGAATCAGCTCGCCTCTTGGCTCAAAACATGGCTCAAACCATGGATGAAGTCACTAGAGACGTTCTTGCTTCAACAAGTTCTGTCCTTCAGTGTTCTAACGGTTCTAACGGAAACACTCCGACAGAACTCACAAAAGAAGATATTGACGCAGCTGTAAAAACACTGCTTGGAAACGACGCAGAGATGATCTCTGAAGTTGTGACAGGACGTGACGCTCTTGGTACTTCTCCTGTACGCCCTGCGTTCTGGGGATACCTAGATACAGCTCTTCTAGATGACCTAGAATCAGTTTCTAACTTCTTGAACACTAGTAACTATGCTCAACAAGGAACTGTTCTGGATGCAGAATGGGGATCTACTGGCAACGTCAGATGGCTGTACACCAGCGTTGGATCTGTCACTAGCGCTTCTCCTGCTGTCTATAACAACTTCATTGTTGGTAAAGAAGCATATGCACTCGTTCACCTTCGCAGCGAAACTGGAGACTTCTATATTGAGCCTCTCGGTTCTGCTGGAGCTGCTGACCCACTTCATCAAAGAGGATCAGTAGGTTGGCAACATCCATTTGTTGCTCGAATTCTGAACGACGCGTTCATGATTAACCTAATGGCAACCCATTCATAAGGAGGAATTAGTATGGCACAAATGAAAGTTGGCACATATACCAATCCTTCTTCAGGAACGGCAGCCACAAATATTGATTTTGGTTTCACAGTAGATTCAATCACTGTTTACAACCAAACAGCAGGAAGCATCTTTTCATGGAACTCTTCTATGGCAGATGCCTCTTACTTTACCGTAACTAGCGGAGCTTACACAAGCTCCAATGGTTTTACCCCATTAAGTCAAAATGCCCTTTTTGGGCCTGCAATTAGCGACGTTTCTAATGCTGCTTCTGCTGTGATTACTGCTTCTAATCTAGATCAGTTTTCATTTGCAGTGGGTGACACAGTAAACATCGTTGGTGTGGCTGATGACTTAACTGGAACAACGTTGAATTTAACCGGAGCAACTGTCTCTGCTGTAGATGCTACCACAGTAACTGTCAGTACAAACACAAGCTCGGGTTATTCAACTTATGTCAGCGGAGGAACCCTCGTTAGAGTTTCTGACTCTAGCGGTGATCCAGTAGCAACCGATAACGTTGCTATTCGCGGACTTACTTTTGGAACTGGCGTTGTTGGGACTGATAGTGATGTAGTTACTTACGTTGCTTTTGGCCAAGAGTCAGTAGTTTAAAAACCACAAGGGTGGGGACTAAATATCCCCCCCCTTTCTCTTACCTCCATGCTGAAGAGGAAGAGATTTAACAAAACACGAGGACATTATGAGTAGATTACAATCTATTGAAGAAAACATTGAGAGAATAAAAAACCTTCCTATTACAGGAAGACAGCCTGAAAACGAAAAAGAAGAAAAGTTCTTAAGAGAAGTATGTGAATATGAATTTCATAATCTCGAAGAACCCGGTCTATCTCATAAATGGACTATGGGAAATACCAAGAACAATTTCACCTTTAACTTTTTCCATGGCGGAAAGTATCGAGTTCCACGCTTTGTAGCTCGACATCTAGAAGATTGTACAACTCCTATTTGGAAATGGCTTCCAGATGGAACAGGACGCATGGATAAGCAATTGGTCTCACAAAAATCACGCTTTCAAATGAAACAAACATTTGCGGCATAGAGAGGATAAATGAGCACGTGGACTCTGGCTGATATACGCCAAAAAGTAAGACAAGTAACTGGAAGGTTCACCGAAAATGAGCTAACTACTACTCAGTTGGACGACTACATAAATAAGTACTACACGTTGACTTTCCCTGCAGAGGTAAAACTCGAGCAGAAGCACGTTTATTACTCCTTTACCACTAGCGCCAATCAAGCTTACTACGATCAGCCAGAAACCACTTACACCAATTTTGAGCCTCCAGCTACAGTAAATAATCTTCAGCTTTTATGGTATCAAGATCCCGCTTATTTTGAGCAAAACAATCCCCTTCAATATACATTTCTGACTCCCTGGACTGGTGATGGAGCTACCCTCAACTTTACCACTACAGTCACTGGTTTTCCCATCTATCCTGGAACACTAACAATTTATGATGGGGTAGAGCTTTTTCAAGATACGAATCAAGACTGGACAACCTCTGATGTTAATTTGACCGGCGACCAGGGGGGAACGGCCACCATTAATTATAATGATGGAACAGTTGACGTGACCTTCGCAACAGCTCCCGCAAACGGACAAAACATTAATTTAAACTACGTTATTTTTCAAGCGGGAAGACCGCGAGCGATTTTGATGTACAATAATCAATTCCAGCTTTTCCCTCCTCCCGATCAGGCATATATAATCGAAATGAAGGCCTATTCCGTCGTTACTGAGCTTACAAATGCTACTGACACCCCTGATTTGAGTGAATGGGGTCCAATGATTGCTTATGGAACCTCAAGAGATATTTTCTCGGATTATGGAGAATTAGATGCTTATGCAGAAATAACGCAGCTCTATAAAGAGCAAAAAAATTATGTACTAACACGAACATGTCAGGACCTATTAAATACTCGGTCCACACCCAACTTTTGAGGAAGATTATGAAAACACTAAAAGCAATCGGTCTAATTAGCATTATTGCTCTCATGAGCTCTTGCACAGTTAGCTTAAGAAGCGAAACTAAAAAAAATGATCACGACACCATTGTAGACAAAGAGTTCTTCATTGGGCCAAAGATCGGAAAAGAGTAGGAGATTATTATGGCCTTTGATCCTAGTTTACCAGCTAATTCAACTAAATTGAGGCTAGCTCCTGGGGAGATACAAGCTAATTGGGAAGCAATAGAAGAGGCTCAATCAAGTTTTAAGCCCTATGCGATTAATTTGAATAATAGAACTCCTCTTGGGGTTTCAAATGATCCCACGGCTATTGCGGATGCATATTTAATGTATTGCAAAGATGATGCCGCAGGAAATCCAGAGCTTTTCGGAATAAATGAAAGCAGTCAGGTAACCCAGCTTACCCGCGGAATTCCTACATTTGGAAAACCCGGTCAAATCTATTTACCGGGGGGGATGCTTATTCAATGGAACACAGAGTCAAAGGCTTCTGGTTCCGCCGTTACATTCAGTACCGCCTTTATTGAACCAGCTTATTACGTTAATTTTGTGGTAGGTGGTAGCCCGCCCAATAACCGCGTCTATCAAAGAGTCGTTGGAACTCCTACTGCTTCTCAATTCACTCCTTCCATTCTAGATTCTTCAGGAAATGGTATAACGGCGACTATTAATTGGATAGCGATCGGGAGAGTGACTTAATGTCTCAACCGATATTGATAGCCCCTTTTAAAACTGGACTAGACACCGATATTCAACCGTGGCTGGCTCCCGTTGATTCTTTTTCTACCCTCAATAATATGCACTTAGAGCATGGTTTTTTAGAAAAAAGGAATGGCTATCAATATTTTGCTCCCTCAGGAAATTCGCAGCTAACTAATGGAACTGCGGTAACAGGTTTTGGAACTTATATTGAGACCGATACAGGCGCCCAAACGATGCTCGCTTTCGATACCTTAAGCGCCTATACATATAGCGGGGTTACTCAAAGTTTTACCCAATTGACTAATTCAACGGGGGGGATGTCTTCCACAATATTTAGCAGTGCAAATAATGATTTTGTTTGGACAGCAAATTGGCAAAGTACCGCTAATTCAAATGTTAACCGCTTATATTTTACGAATGGACTATCGTGGAATAATACGAACGAAACTGATGGGATATGGTATTTTGATGGGAGTACTACAGTAACGCCCCTTCAGCCAGATACGGGATCTTCCACATCAAATTTTTTAGTGGGAGGAAAACTTATTTTTGCTCTGGGGCAAAGATTAGTGGTTCTTTATACCTACGAATCCTCTGCTTTAGCCACTCCTTCAACACGCTATCCTCAACGCGCTAGATGGTGCGCAAAACAAGACCCTACTAACTGGGTAGATGATACCGCAGGAGGAGGAGATTTTGCCGATGCCGCCACCTCCGATCAAATCATCTCTGCTCAACTTCTGCAAAACCAAATAATTGTTTTTTTTACAAACTCTGTTTGGTCTCTTCTTCCCACCACTGATCCTAATAGAGCTTTTCGCTGGCAGAAAATCAACAACTTCCGCTCGTGTGATGGTAAGATGGCTTCAGTCGCATATGACAGATTTTCCGGTGCATTGGGAGCTCGGGGAATAACGGCTACTGATGGGATTAATACAAACAGAATCGATGATCGGATTTCGGACTTTACTATAGAAGAAATTTCCCAAGAGAACTTTAGCTATACGTTTTGCGCACGTGATTACAATAACAGGCGATGGTGGACCCTATTTAGTTCAGGTGAATCGGCAGCCAATGATAGAGCACTTATTTATGATGATGATTCGGGAGGTTTTTCCACCTACGATATAGCTTTGAACGCCTTAGGATATGGAATTTCGGGATTTGATTATGAGTTTCAAGATTTTTCTGTCGCTAATAATAAAGACTTTGCTTTTGAGGATTTTGGAGAAGATGAAACCTTTGAATCCTATTATTTTCAAGAAAGTGTTCAGTTGTTTGTTGGAGGAGATACGTCCGGGTATATTTATGAATTAGAATCTACGAATGCCGATATCACCACGTCCATCACCTCTTCATTTGAAACTGCTGCTTGGAACCCTTTTAAAGAAGAAGGCAAAGAGTGTTTGATGCCCTATATTGACTTTTTTGTTGAAACCTCTCCTACAACGACGGCAACCATTAGTTTTTTTAAAGATACTATGCAAACGCCTTATGCCACCCAGGACATTGATTTTTTACCTGATCTAAATTTTATCGTTTCTATTGTAGATATTGACCAGAGCAACCCCTGCAATGTTAATGCTCCTGAGCATGGGTTAACTACGGGAGATCAGATTTACATTTATTTAGTGAATGGAATGACTGAACTAAATAGCGGGGAAGAAGGGATCCCTTATACAGTTACCGTAGTGGATGAGGATAATATCACCTTGGACGGAGTAGATAGTTCGGCTTTTACGGCCTATACTACAGGTGGCAGCCTTTATTGGAGACCTTTTTATAGAACAAAAACATGGAAAAGAGCCTATGGAGGGGCAATCGGATTCCAACATAGAATTGGGTTTGAATCTAGTAATGCTCTAGGTCCCTTTCGTATCCATGGATTTAAACCCTATTTTAAACCTAGAGGAAGAAGGACAATCAACTAATGACTCTTCCAGTAAATTACAAACTTCCTGAACTCAATGAAGCACAATCTCCTGAGCAAATCACTTCCTATCTTCAAGATTTAAATTATGAACTTCAAAACATGTATGAGCAAACGGCTTTTAACGTAAATGGAGTCTTTAGAAATCATTTAGATGTGGATGGGTCCCAGTATATTCCTACGCTTGCAGGATCAACTACTGCTGGAAGTTTTACTTATACCAGACAAGGAGCCTATGTTTTACGCCAAGGGCTTATGACCGATGTTTGGTTTGAAGTAAGATGGACTTCTGCTGGAGGGGCTGCAGGCCAGTTACGCTTAAACCTTCCCTACCGCCAGACCTCTATTTCGGACTTATTTTTTGTGGGCACCTGTTATATGAATCAAGCCCCTTTCCCTGCTGGGGCAACTCAAGCTGTTATTTTGGGAATTACTGGATCTTATCAAATCTCTTTCCAAGCTTTTGGAACTGGTATCGATACAAGTGCTATCAATGTTTACGGGTCAGGAGCGGTGGGAGGACATATTCGCTACATAGGAGTAGAAGATGAATAAAATTGACGACCTTAGATGGATTCGTGTATTTACACCTTCTCATATTCCCAAATATCTTATCGAACAAGTGAGAGAAAGGGATTATTCAGTAGAAGATTTTTATAAATATCATGAGATAAATTGCGCAGTGAAAGATAAAGATGGAGGAATGAAGTTTAATCCTTTTTCTCATCTTTATGTGCTTGCTACGGAAAAAAATGAAGTAAAAGGAACGTTATGGTTTTGCATCGATCCTCTTTCCAAAGATATCGTCATCCAGACCTTTAGTATGGATAAAGAGTACTGGAATAAAGGGATTGCTGTTAAAAAATTAGCTGACCACATTAAAACAATAAGAAAGAAAGGTGATCTAAATAAGATTTATTGGGTCACCAATTATCCAAAACATTCCGAGCGCAATGGTTTCAAAAGATCCAAAGCAGTTTTAATGGAATATAGTGAAGAAAACGAGGTAAAAAATGGGCAAAACACTGATGGGAGGGTCGGAGCACCTAGGGAACATCAATCTATTAACCCCCCAACAAGGGAACTTTCTGAGTCAAGCTCTGGGATCGAACAGTGCGCAGCTTGCTAGTGGAGCATTTAGCGACTTCTTGCAGCCTTATAATCAGGAAGCTTTCGGGGATATGTTCCAGAAGTCTTTTATCGATCCCGCTCAACAAGCATTGCAGAGACAAATCATTCCAGGAATTAAGGAACAATTCCTCGGAATGGATGAAAGCGGATCAGGAGCTTTAAATAGAGCATTGGCTCAAAGTGCTACGGATGTAGCTACAGGATTAGGTTCTCAATACATGAACTTTTATAACCAGCAGCAAGGTAATAAATTAAATGCACTTAACCTTTTAGGAGGGCTAAGTGGGCAGAGGACATTTGAACCACATATTCAACAAACTCAAGGCATATTAGGGCCATTAATTAGCGCATTAGGCCAAGCCGCAGCTGGTTATTTTGGCGGTAAAATCTAGGAGATAAAAATGGTTTTAGTTACTCAAAATGATATGGGAGGGCTTGGAAGAGCTCTTGAACAAGTAGGTGGCGCTTTTGGGCAGGCCATGTTACAAAGAGGTGAAAATCAATTTTACAAGAATTTGTTTAATCCCCAGTCTTCAACTCAAGATTTGGCGTCTCAAAGAGCAAAATTGGCTCAAGATGAATCATTTGGAGATCAGTTTCTTTCCATGCTTCAGGATTATGAAAATCAAAGTGGGAACATGTTATCCCCCCGAGATGTAGATTTTTTATGGGATAGTGCTCTTTCTTCAGCCATGCAAAACTCTCAACCTCAAGGAGAGTATTCTTCTGCTCAGTTAGGAGCCATAGCGCGCAAAAATCCTCAACTAGCCAAGCTTATTCAGGATCAACAAATAGCGAATCAAAAATATCGTCAAAAAGAAGAATTTGAAATGTCTAAAAGGGCATACGAAGAGAATAAGCCCTTTGTTGCTGATATGGAGAAAGCTAGAGATTCAATTGCCCAAGAAGAAGTTAATATTAATCGTATTAACGAGGCGCTGGATTCGGGAAATGTCCGGACTTGGCAAAACTTTTTGGCTGATTATTTTGATAATGAATACTTAAGAACAGCCGAAGGCTCTGATTTACTATCTGCTACAAAGGAAGCGTTTATTACAGATATGCAGCAAATGCCTACTGGAACAAGGCTAAACCAATATCTAGAAAAAAATATGCGAGAAGCTCTTCAAACTGTAGGTAAAAATGAAAAAAGTAATAGAAAAATTACAGCCTATCAGCAATTTAAAAATGATCTTAAAAAGGAAAAGCTACAGGTCTATGACAAAATAAGAAATGAATTTGTTTCGCGGGGATTAGAGCCACCACGCAACTTTAAAGCGCTCGTGGATGAGCAAGTTAAAGGATATACGAATGCAAGACAAAAAGCTTTAACTCAAGAATTTAAAGATATTGATTCCGGTAAAAATCTTCCTCAAACCAGAATAAAGGAAGAAGCACGTGAAATTCTTCGGACACCAGCTGGAACGGAAGAAATGATGGAAATGACAAGTATGCCCGCTCCGGCTAAACATTCGGGAAGAATTATCGAAGAAACCGCAACCGGAAAAAAATATCGAAGCGATGGAAAACGTTGGAAAGAGGTAAAATAAATGGCATACAGATTTGTAGATGAGGGCCCCTCTTCTGGAGTGATGGGGACTAATGAATTAGATTTTGAAGATCAAAGAAGACCCGGTTTACCTCAACAAAATGGAACCCCTGAGCAAGCGCAAATGCCTCAGTACAGATTTGTAGACGAAGAAAAATCTTTTTTTGATAAAGCAGGAGATACAGCTCAACATTTTGGAAGAAGATTTTTAGCTTCCGCTGCGGCTTCCCCCAAAACCTTAGCTGATTTTATTAAACATGGCTCAACCTTTTTAGCTCAAAAAGGAATAGAGCAGAAACTCAAAAAAGGGGAAACACCTTCAGAAGAAAGCTTAGGCATCACCCAAACCTTTTTAAAAGGATTAGGATTTCCTTCGGAATTTTTGGAGAAGATCAATTACCCCGATATTGATCAAATGGAGGATTACATTCGGAATTTCTACGAAACGGTGGGAGGAGAGGGGTCTCAAGCACCTTTAACTCCTTCTAATAAAACAGAACAAGGAGCTCGCACCGTAGGAGATATTGTGGGGGGATCTGTTCTAGGGGGGCCAAGAAATCTTTTATCCCGTTTAGGATGGGGCGCGGTAGGGGGAACATCTGCTGCTCTTGCGGAAGCTGCCGGAGCAGGCCCAGGAGGTCAGATAGGAGCTGCCATTGGTATACCGGCTTTAATTTCTTTGGCTGCTCAAATAAAAAGAGGGAAGTTTACCCCTAACACCAAAGAACTAGAGAAACTCAAAGGATTTGGAAAAAATATGGGACTCACAGAAGAGGAGCTCGTATTAATTCTCCAGGAGCCCGAAAAGCTTCAAGGGCTATCTAAGTTTGCAAAACTTGAAAAGGATGTGCCTAAGAGATTTGAATCAATAGATACAAAATTAGGTAGAGTTTACGATGAATTAAGAGAAGCATCCGACGTTTTACCCAAAGCATCCAAAGCTCAGGTAGAAAATTTAACTTCTGAATTTGATTCCATTGCCTCGAGGTTAGAAAAGTCTGTTATTCCTGGAGAAGATAAACTTAAAGCCATAGATAAAATAAGAGAGGCCTCTTCCAAAATCCAGGAAAATGGTGTTGACTTAGAAACTTTGGTGAATTCTTACATAGACGTGAATAGTGCTGTTAATTGGAAGGCCATTCGTGGAGGGAAAAAAGAATTAGCTCAAATGAAAAAACCTTTGCAAGATGCGGCGAAGGAAATTTCTCCAGCTGCAGGAGAACAATTCAAAAGAGTCACAGATTTATATGCTAAATTCAAGGAAGCCGAAAAAGCCTTAAAGCCCAAAGATTATGCGAGGGTTATTGATTATGGGAAAGGAATTGCACTCGCTACAGGAATGGCCCAAAATATGGCAAGAGGGGATATAAAAAGTCTTCCTTATCTAATTGGAGGTTACTTAGGCGCTGACTTAGGTCAAAAAGTGGCTGGCAAAATGCTCACAGATCCCAAATATCAGAATATTTTGCTAAAAGGAACTAATGCCATAAAAAGCGGAAGTCGAGCAAGCAACTACAAAATTTACTCAGAGCTAAAAGATCAAATTATCAAAGATTTTCCGGAAGAAAGCCGTGAAGTTGATTGGAGCTCTTTAAATGATGAGCAGTTAGAAAGAAGGAAAAAAGCCTCTTAATTGCTACTAGCTGAAATATAGATAAGAGAAAAAGCGAATAAAATTGCTCCCCATAACATATCAATTCTCCTATTTTCTTATTTTCCAAATTTCTGTTCGCAGATCTTGAAGTTCCTTTCTTAATTCCTCTTTATATTTATAAGAAGAATCTTTTATTAGTTCTTTTAAATTAAAGTAAAAAACAAACATTATCAATACTAATATCATTCCAAAAGGAATTAATATTCCTAATATTTCACCTGTCATAGTTTCCATATGCTTTCTTCCAGTGTTTCACTATTTTTTTCTTACAATTGTCTACTCATAAATTCATAGATATTCTTACGGTTTCCAATTGCAATAATAACTATTACGAGTGAGCCTTTATCTTTTTTAAAAATAATCCGATACTCACCTACTCTAAATTTAGAGTATTTCTCCAAAGGCTTTTTTAAAGAGATCCCAAAATAATCGGGATTAGTTAGAAGTTTTTTTTCTAAAGCAATTCTAATTCTTTTTTGAACGGAAAAAGGAAGATCTTCAAACATCTTCCGGGCTTTTTTCCCCTCAAATTCTAGCTTAAACCGCAACTTTTAAAGACCTCTTCTGCGGGAATCCTCTCATGGTCTCCTTCTTGTTCATGCTCTTTTATTAATTCCATTAACCATTTATCTTCATACATTTCTAAGGCTTCTTCTATTAATTTCCATGCTATTGCGGCACAGGAAGTATCTTTAGCAGAGGCAATAGAAGATATGACTTCAAAATCTTCTCTCGGTACGCACATATTTATCCGATTCTTCAATGTAGGCATAAAATCTCCTTTATTTGCACATAAGTGTACACATTTTTGGATTTTAACGCAAGAGCTATTTTTTTTGGGAATAAAAGAGATTTCATTGTTTTTAGGGTTTAGGTACCGCTCATTTCCAAATAAGCGATTAGAGAGCTTTTCTAGAAGCTTTTTTTAAAAAATTGTTTTATGTGTAGGATATTTTAGTTTTTTTCAACCTATTTTTTGGGAATATGTTGAAGGGGCTAGCATATTTTTTCTTTTTTTTCATATGTCTTTGTTTTGGGCCTTGATTTATCCTCAAAAAACAATCATTCCTATAAAAAAGATCGTTCCCTCCATTTCCCCCAAATTTTTTTCCTACCAATTTCAGAAAAATTGGGAATTGACGCAATCTTGCGTCATAGAATTAGTGTAGCAACATTGCGTCAAGAAGTCCGGAAAATGCCCATTTATTGACTTTGTGCAACAAGCTGCTGCCCAATTTAAAAAGTCTCTCTTTTTGGTTCTTTTATTAGTAAGAAAATCAAAGTCATGGTATGATTGTTATCATACGTATTATGAACCATAAAATTGCAGACAATTTCTGCACAGATAATGATAAGTATATGAATGAAGAAAAATTTAATTTTTATCCTATGCATGAAGTTTTGATTGCTTGGAATCCTTATGAGAATAAAGAAAAACACCGCAAAATTGAGCTTCAAGTTTTTCTTTGGAATGATGAGGCAATTGCATATTACGATACGGTATCACGAGATAAGGATCCCTATTACGCGTTTGCTGCGACCACTGGAAGATGTTGTTCAGGATGGCAAAATTATAGTCGGGATGAAATGATATGTGAATGTTGGAGAATCCTTTTAGGATACCCCACTTTAGATATCAAAAGTTCCTTAATTGAGTTTGGAAAGATGAGAGAACTGGAGTCTTTAAGAATAATGACCTTCCGATGTTTTTTCATTTCAGAATTCAATGAAGATTATGAAGAATTTTTAAATCATTTTTATGGGTAAGAATGAAATTTGGGTATGCTCGCGTCTCTACACCCGAGCAATCTTTAGAAAATCAAATTGCCAATCTTAAAAATGCGGGCGCCGAAAAAATATTTTCCGACAAAACATCGGGAATGAAAGATAGACGCCCTGGTTTTGATAAGATGGAAGAGCAATTAAGACCCGGTGATAAGGTGATTATTACCACATTATGCCGCCTGGGGAGAAGTACACGTAATCTTCTAAGATTATTGGATGAGTGGCATTTGCGAGATATCCATATGCTTATTCTTGATCTTCAGATTGATACCTCTACGCCCATTGGTCGTATGGCATTTACTTTTACTGCGGCTATGAAAGAATGTGAAAGAAATTTAACTTCGGAAAAAACAAAATTTGGATTAATGGGCGCTCGCTCTCGTGGACGAAAAGGGGGAAGACCAAAAAAGCTCGATGAAACAAAAGTAAAACGTATGATACAAATCTATAAAGAAAATCGTTTGAGCATTAAAGAAATATTAATAATGTATAATATTAGTAAAACAACTCTTTATGAATATTTACATAAACATAATGTAGTATGGGGTAAAAAATGAAAAAAAATGAATTAGAACAAATGGATTTATTCGAAGGACCTCTTTGTGTAGAATGGATCCATGGAGAAAAAATCAGGCTTCTCGAACAGCAGCAAACAAATCTTAGAAAAGGGATCTTTCGGCGCTGGAAGGAACAAGAAGAAAAAATTCAAGGATTGTCAGATTCCATTTCGAAGGTACTTCAACTACTCGAACAGGAGTGTGTGAATGGCTGAGGTGATTGATCGCATTCTCAGTGATGAAAAAAT
>Ga0180431_10001303_pt1 | contig 35149 bp, 33 predicted proteins | sample SS_ome_11_FD_132459 | JGI IMG/M metagenome (GOLD analysis project Ga0180431, IMG submission 132459) | Hypersaline lake sediment archaeal communities from the Salton Sea, California, USA - SS_1_MS_1 metaG | ecosystem: Environmental > Aquatic > Non-marine Saline and Alkaline > Hypersaline >... | reverse complement strand
GCTGGCCATATCAATGCCGGTGAGCCGTACGTTGATGCGGCGGCCCGTGAGCTACATGAGGAGGTTGGCCTGCGGGGCGAGGACTGGGAGGAGTTTGGGGATTGGTACATCGACACATCCTGGCGCAGAGACAAGGTGCGCGTCTATACTTGCCGCGTCAGCCTGCCAGCAAAGTTCGTACCGTCAGAGGCTATAAGCTCTGTAGGCGGTATCCCTATTGGTGACGCCGGTTGGATGGTGCGCCGCGGGCAGGTGTTAGACCCGCATTCATGTATAGCGATCCTGCTCCTGGAAACAGAGCTACTTTATAAATGGAGGACAAATGAAGACATTTGACGAAAACTCTGTCGTATCCCTTGTGACAGGCGCAGCCGGGTTCATTGGCCACCACCTGGTGCGCTTTCTTCAGGAGAAGGGGCGCTACGTGATCGGCGTGGACTGGAAAGAGCCAGAGGGCTACGAGTGCAGCCCCAATTTCTTCAACTGGAACTGCGACCTCCGGGAGTTCCCCAACGTCGTCCAGGCGTTCGATGGTGTTCATGAGGCCTACTGCCTCGCAGCGGATATGGGCGGCATGGGGTTTATCTCCAGTCACGACTATACCATCTTCCGTAACAACATGTTGATCAGCCTGTTCTCGGCTGAGGCTGCGCGCGTAAACTGGCGTGACTACGAGAAGCCCGGCCGCCTCCTGTTCACGTCGTCGGCGTGTGTCTACCCAGTGCGGCGGCAGATGTTCGCTGACTCGCGTCCTCTACAAGAGGGCGACGCCTGGGACGGGCACCCGGAAGACGCTTACGGAAGAGAGAAGCTACTCACCGAGAGTCTCTACATGTACATGCGCGGCGACGTCAAGGCCAGCCATGTGGAGGTTCGTATCCCGCGCTTCCACAATGTCTTCGGGCCCGAGGGGGCCTGGGACGCAGATAACGACAACCGGGTCAAAGCACCGGCGGCTATGTGCTACAAGATGGCCAAGGCGGCTATTACGGGCGAGTACCACATCCCGATCTGGGGCGACGGCCAGCAGCGGCGGTCGTTCTGCTACATCGACGACTGCGTGGAGATGGTCTGGGCCCTCATGCAGTCTGACTTCGGGGCCCCTATGAATATCGGGACCGACCGATCGGTGTCGGTGGACGAGCTTGCCATGATCGCCGCCAGGTGCGCGGGCATTGAGGACAAGGCGACCCTGGAGCACGACATCAGCAAGCCGCAGGGCGTCAGGGGAAGAAACGCAGACTTATCTTTGATGCGCCGCGAGCTCAAGTATGAGCCGCAGGTATCGCTGGAGGAGGGCATGGAGCGCACGTATGCCTGGATCTATGACAAAGTAAAGGAGAAGATGGCATGACACACATTGTAGCAGGCGCCGTAAGGCACATCGTAGTGGGCCTGGGAGAGGTCGGCAGTGCGATTCTGGAGTGCCTGGTCTTGCATCGCAATGATGTTATGGGTGTAGATGTCGAGGACAGGCACGAGGGGACATGTGAGTATTTGCACATTTGCTTCCCGGGCGACCTGGAGGGTTTTAACGAGGCTGTTCTCGGGTACATCGAGGAGTACAGTCCCGGGACGTGCATCATTCATAGTACGGTTCTTCCGGGTACAACGAGGGAGATTCAGCGCCGCACGACGTGCCTAATGGCGTACAGCCCAGTCCGCGGTCGGCACGGGCAGCTTGTGAAGGATTTGCATGATTTCACCAAGCTCGTTGGTGCCCCCCTGGAGTCTGCTGCGCACGACGCTGCTACCTCCCTGATAGAGGCAGGGTTCACGGTAACCGTGATGAAAGATGCCATCTCCCTAGAGCTAGGTAAGCTATTCCAAACTACGTACACTGGCATTCTGGTCGCCTGGGCACAGGAAATGCAGCGCTACTGTGATGAAGTCGGAGCCGACTTTATGACAGCCCAGAGAGTGAATGAAATGCCCAACCTGCCGCATGTCATTCACCAGCCAGGCTTTATTGGTGGACATTGTATCATTCCCAACACCGCGGTCCTGGACCGCATCAGGCCAGGGGGGCTATTCACGAATGTCGTGCGTCTCTCAAACGAAGATGTGGAGAGCCCTGGTACGCCGGGGCGGCTATGGCCGATTCCTTACAGGCAAAACAAATGATAGGCATCATCTACTTCGTAGTCGGGTGGCATTATCTGAAACATGCCATAAATTCCTTGAATAGCCTGCGGCGTTTCCATCCAGATATGCCGGCCACGCTATTCTGCAACGATGATGTTGGCTCAACTCCATTTAACCAGGTCATGCGCTACGAGTCGATCAATGATCAGTACCCCCACAACGAGCTTCATCTGGATCGGGTGAGGTGCCTGGCCAGATCGCCGTACGACATCAATCTCCACCTGGACGCCGACACCTACGTAGACGACAGCCTGGATGACATGTTTCGGTTAATGGAGCAATTTGACCTGGCTATACATCAGGGCATCGCCCGGAGAGGCGCCTTCCTTGAGGATGTCCCCCTGGCATTCCCCACCCTCAATTCGGGCGTGATACTGTGGAGGTGGACCCCCGAGACACGCGCGTTGTTTGGTGACTGGGGAGACAGGCAGGAGCGATGGATTGCTGAAAGGCCTGATGAGACGATTGGGCATGGCGCACATGCCTGTCAGCCCTCGTTGAGGCGGGCGCTGTACTACAGTGGCGCACGCTTCACTACAATAGGGGAAAACTACCTGACCCAGGCGAATTTCGGGGGCTTACTCCGGGGGCGTGCGATTATTCTGCATGGGTGCCGGGGGCACCCTGGCTTATTGGCCAAGGTAGCGGAGCGGATCAATGAGGGGCAGCCGTATGCAAGCCGCGGCAGCTTCCGCTTTCACACTGCGGGGGGAAGCGTGGTCGATTGGAAGCCTGGGCGGGGCCTTCTTCCCGATGATGACTGGCTAGAGAAACGAAAGGAGATTTATGGACTCTAGGAGTGCGGTCTGCCCTGCGGAGGAGGCGCCCACACTTAGAGGCCTCCTCTTCCCGGGCCACCAGGTCAAGCTAGACTCGGAGACGCCCGAGTGGGGCGGAGCCTGGCTCTATCCGGCCCGCGGCGGCCAGGCAATGGCCTACGACGCGGCCTTGCTCGAATTTGCCTACAATTGTCTCATGCGGAATCCTGAATTTCAGCTTATGCTTGACATCGGGGCAAGCACGGGATCGTTCAGCTTGCTGCCCGTGTTTGTGCCAGGGCTATCCTGCTGGTCGTTTGAGCCGCAGCCGGGCCCGTTTGCCGTGCTAGAGAGAAACCTCGCGCTCAACCGTCTCCAGGATCGTTCGGCGGCCTTCAATATGGGGATGTCTGACAAGCTGGGGGACATTGAGTTGTACCAGCATCCACAGAGGTATCAATCCGGGCTCTCGTCTTGCAAAAAGCGCAATGGATGGGATCCTATCTCTGTGCGTGTGACAACGTTAGACAGGCTCGGCTGCACCTCGGTGTCGTTTGTGAAAATAGATGTGGAGGGGTGGGAACTGAGGGTCCTGCAAGGAGGCCGGCAATTTCTCAAAACTGTGCAGCCCGCACTCCTGATCGAGCACAAGCATGCGGGGATAGAAACCATCACGGACTATCTGGCCGAGACCGGTTACTCCTGGCTTGATCTGGGAAATACCAGGGACCTGTACGCATGGAGGCGCCCCTCGCACGCGCCGGAGGTTCAATGAAACTATTCCCCCAAATCTTTACTGCGGGCATAGCCAATTCTGGCACATCATTCCTTACAGAGTTGGTAGTCAGGGCTACGGGCCTGTCGCCCGGGCCGGCTGACGGCCTCAAGCCCGCAGACCACAACAACCGGTACGGATTTTGGGAGTATTTGCCGTTGCGCAGGGCTTTCTGGATGGCTTCTGGTGGCAATTTCGACGTGCAGAAGATCCCGGTCGCCCCGGTGCGGCCTAACAGTGCCATCGGCCAGCCCCTTGCCGATATGGCCAGGAGTCACGGCGTCGAGGTCTTCAAATGTGTCAAGCTACCCTGGATCTACCCGTGGTTTGAACCCAGGAAGGCAATAGTGATCTTCCGATCGGCGGATACGATATACAGGAATCACCCTTCCGCAATGACGCCGAACGAATATCGAGGAGCGCACACCAGATACTACGATATGGCTGCCAAGTATCTGGAGGCCGACTGGGATATACTACATGTCAGGTACGAGGACTTCTTAACCGACACAGAGAAACAAATCGAGCGCGTGTGTGAGTATCTGGGGTGCCCTTATCACAAGTGGCTTCTGCATACATTCAGGCCAAGGGAGTAAGACACATGAACATGCGGAGTGGTGACAATAACCCTAACAAAACAGGAGGTATATTGCCATGATTACGTTTTTCACGACCTGCAAGGAAGTGGGGGTGCCGCAACACAACGCCATCGAAAGTTGGGGGCGTATCGACCCCACTGCCGATCTGATCATCTTCGGGTCGGAGATCGACCGCGAGGAGCTCAAGTCTGACAACTGGCCATGCACCGTAGTCGATACGGTATACGGCCGCCCTCGAGTAGACGAGATGTTCCGCCTGGCCGAGGAGATGTCTACACAGCCGTTTTGTTGCTACGTCAATGCCGACATCATCCTCACCACTGCGTTCATTGACGCGGTAGAATACGTCGCCGACCAATTCCCAGTCTTCATGATCACGGGGCAACGTTGGGACGTCGATGTGAACATAGACGTAACCGACCTCGAGGAGGCGGAGATGGTGACCCTGCTAAAGTCCCGGCCTTCCCTGCGCCTGCATCCCACCTCTGGCATGGACTACTTCTGCTGGCGGGGACCGATCTGGGATGCCGGAATCCCGCCGTATGCCGTCGCTGCGTATGCCTGGGACACCGATCTGATGTGCATCGCACTCGAGTCCGGGTATCCCGTGGTGGATATCACCCCAGCCCACATGGCGTTCCATCAGGACCACAAGCTGGGGACCCGTAGAGACTGCCCGGCCGCCAAACACAACCTGGAACTCCTGAAGCATGAGGGGGATGATTGGCGCTGGCGGCTCCGGGGTACGCAGCATGCCACGCACATTCTGTACGAAGAGGGGGGACTGGTAGAGAAATGAAAAGACGTGAGTTTCTAAAGGGTTTCAGCCTTGGTGCGCTGGGCATCATTGCAGCGAGTATCAAGATCCCGGATATCCCAGAGGTACCCCCTCCCGACGAGGGGCCGGTCAATGACACCGCGGAAGGGGCGATGAAGTGGATCGAAGAGGCGGCCGCCGATGTGCATTGGGAGGTCTCTTGGCTGTAACATAATATGGCAGAACTAACACGCGAGGAGCAGCACGTCTTTGACGAGGCCCTGAAAACAGGCAACTTGAGCCTGTTCACAGAGCGCTTCTTCAGGCTGCCAAACAGCGGTACCCGGTTTACGCCGGAAGATCGCGTGGAGCAGTACGACCTTCTGCATGATGCATGGCAGAAGGCCGGCAAGCCGGACACAGATTTCGAGGTTGTGCTTGGGGATGTCCCCACTACACTGCGGGTGGAGTGGGACGAAGCCGAGCATTACAACGGGTACCCGGTATTCTTGCTACGGCATGGGTTCTTGATGCTGCCCTGGCTCAACAGGTTTATTTCTCCCGACATTAACCTGGGTCTTGCCATCGCTGGAGCGGGTAGTGGCAAGACGTGTAGCCTGGCCATCGCGATGTTATCGTACTGCGCGATGTACCCAGGGTTTCGGGCTCTGAACGTGGCCCCCACTGGTTACCAGGCCGAGCTAATGTTGGGAGAGATCGAGAAGTGGTGCGCAAACAAGTCTCTGTTCAGGCGATTTATTAAGCCCTCGAGGGGGGCGCACTCGCTGTGGGTGCAAAGACCGTATCCCTTAATCACAATTGAGGTCTATGATGGATACCCGTCACAGCTTATGTGCCAAACTGTGGGTAGGGACGCCACGGGCATCCTGGGCTCTGAGCAGGACTGGATCAACTGTGACGAAGCGCAGCTTCTGGCGGGGATTTCCGCGGCCGAGCCCGCGCTATACACCCGTCTTCGTGGCACACGGAGTACAGGAGCCCTGAGATGGGGCAAGGTGACCTGGATCACGAACCCGGGACCCAACCCGGAACTGTCTGCATTGATGGGAAAGTATCAGGACCTTATCGACAAGGGCGCGAAGGATGTTTTGGTTCTCGAGGGCGAGGACTCTAGTGCTAACATCTATGTGACCAAGTGGCAGCTAGAGAAACAGTCCCGTGTGATGAGCGGCCTGGAGGTAGATCGCTGGCATGGCGGTATGATGTCGGCCGCTTTCTCTGGCATGGGGATCAGCGAGCATCTTCTGGAACGTTGCCGAACACAGGAAATGGACAATTATGCAGAGGAGTTCGGTAGGCACGACGACGTCGTGGGGCTGCGCGCGTACGAGATGGAGTACGAGCCCGGACACGGCTACGTCGTTTTTGGGGACCCGGGCCTGAGTGTCATCGCATCTCAGTCCACCATGAATGTTCCTGTTGTGATGGTGGCTGACGTCACTGACTTCCTGATGCGCAGGCACGGTACCAAGTTGGTAGCCCTTCATTGGATCGACGGGGATGGATCTTACACGCCCTGGATCGACAAGATGAAGGCAATGATGCTCAAGTATCGGGGATCGGGCTACTATGATGCTGGAAACGTACAGACCGCGTTCGACGATCTGGAGGGCGCCTTTGGTGGCGACTTCAACTGGCCAGTCGAGCCAATCTTTTTCAGCGGGACCATCGTCCCCAAGCGCTGGTCGGTGACGATTCTGACTCAGTTGATGCGGGATGCGCAATTTGCATGGCCGTACATCAAGGGGTTGTGGCATCAGGCCAGAATCTTTGACGTGTCCAAGAGGACCAGGGCAGACGACTTGATATGTTGCCTACTCGTACTGTGTATGGCGTTTCAGAAGGAGAACGCGTTTTGGGAGCGTCTTATGGCGACCTACAAATGGGAGGAGGGAGAAGATGGGCAGCCCGTTCCGGTCCTCGTGGATGACGAAGTTACGCAAGTCGGTGACGACCGCCATGCGCGCCTTGCATAAGCACATTGTGGTGTCCCTGATTGGTGCCCTGGAGTGGAATTTCCGCGACTGGGCCCTCAATAAACTGTACCGCAGCCGCGTTTTCCAGGGAGAGAACGCCGCCACAGAAGACAGACACAGGAGGTTGTCATGACTACAGCACTCGAAATAGAGCGAACACAAGTAACGTCATCCATGATTCGGTCTGCCGGGTGGGACGGTGTCCTTGTGGTCGAGTTCAACAGCGGCGACATCTACGTTTACGACGCCCCGAGGGAGTACTTTGAGGGCATGATGGTCGCAGAGTCTGCTGGCAAGTTCTTCCATACTTGCATCAAGCCACTTTTTGAGGGTCGCAAGATCAAAGAGGGGTCTTGACAAGGCACACAATATGAGATATCATGAGGGACAACCAGGCGTACAGGTGGACAGTGATGGCCGCCTGCTGATCTGGTACAAGGACCAGTTCGGCAGAATGCGGTCGAAGCACATCCTTTTCTGTAACAGAACGCAGGTCGAGTTCCGCACTGCGCACATGACCGTCACGTGCGGGACGGTGGTCAAAGACGAGAACGGGAACATGTATATCAGGATCGAGCTCCCGGACGACTACGAAATGTAGCTCTACGACGACAAATTGCAGTTTAACAAGTGAGTATGGGGCGTGGGCTGCCAATGTGCCCCTGTGCAGGCAGCATCTGGCCCGGCACTCCGTAACAGGCATCCCATGCGCTGCCGCCGCGATGCGCGGAGGAGCCCCAGCCGGGGAATAACTGGCTCCCAGGGGGCACGCCCCATACTCACTTGTACAACAGAAACCCCAAGATTTGGTGTACCAACGCCACCTCAATCGAGGTGGCGTTTTTCTTTTTCGGGAGGCCTATGGCACGAGACCGCGATATTTGGGAAAGCACGGAGTGGCAATCCCGGCGCCTGAAATATCAGCAGTACGAGCAATGGTTCGACGGAACCAAGCTCGATGGCACCATGCCTACACGGGATCGTGAAACGGGCGAAAAGGTCAGAAAGTTTCCGCTTGACATCAACCTTGTGGAATTGGCCTGCACCGTGCACCGGGACCTGGTTAGGGGGATGCCCGACCAAGACGACCCGCTCTTTGTGCAATCAGTCGTGGACCGAGGAACCGAGAACGCCGAGGCCCTAGAGAACCTTATCAACGAGGGTGTGTGGCGCCCAAGTCACGGAGGCCCCCTCCAGCAGGAGGCGCTTCTGTCTATGATGATCTACGGCGGCACCGTGCTAAAAGTCTCCTGGGAGCCGTGGGAGATAGAGCTCCCGTATGGCACGGCCATACGGCTAATCAAGAATCCCGGCCACATCATGCCCCGCGCCGACTGGCTCAATCCATGGAAACTGCTCGAGTGCTATGTCGGGTACGAGATCTCGGCCGAGGACGCCATGGCCAAGTACGGTATCGAGGTGGCGTCGCCAACGGCCCTCTACATGGAGCACTGGACTGACTCCGAATACCGGATCACCGTGAATGACAGAGTTGTGAAGATGAAGATCGGGGACGATGCCTGGACGTTGGCCGGCGAGAACCCGCTCGGCTTTGTGCCGATCTTCTATATTCCGCACGAACGTACCACAAAGGAATTGTGGGGGGACAGCCTGGTCGAGGGGCAGACCGAGCTTGTGGAAGAGGTAAACGCACGGACAGCGGACCTGGCGGACGTAGTGCGCAAGTCCCTACCTGGTGTATTGCTGGGGACCGACATCACCAGAAACCCCAGCATGCGTAAGGTCACGGCTGACGGCCAGGTCGTTCTGCGTATTGTGGACCTGGGGAACTCGCGAGCGATGCAGGGCGGCTCAGTCAAGCCGGAGGCGAAGGAGATGCCCACGCCAGATCTCCCCGAGGAGCTCTCCCGGTTCCCCAAGACACTGCTAGACTTCTGGATGATGGTGTCCCGGATCAGTCCTGCCGTATTTGGCCTAGATGATACATCTTCGGGGCGCATCACAGGGCCAGCGATCGCACAGCGCATGTGGACATCTATCGCTCACGCCGTTACGGCCCGCTCCAACTTTGCAGACGCCAAGACCTCGGCGGATAAGGCTGCACTGCGACTCATTGTATCCAAGAGGGATAGCGTCGAGTTTCCCGTTCCTGAGATCACGCCCAGGCAGATCATGACCACAAAGATAATGCAGCGCTGGCCAGAGATGATCCCGCTAGATCAGGAGGTTCGCCACCGCGAGATGATCGAGCGCCTGGGACAATTCGGTATCAGTATCGAGGGCTATCTGAAAGCGATGGGGATCGAGGATGTTGAGGGTGAGCGACAGCGCATCCTGGACTGGATGAAGGAACAGATGGATACAGAGGCGGAGGCCAAGGCTAAGGCCGTCCCGCCTGGAGGGGTAAATGCTGGAAACCAGACTGGAAATCAAGCGCAGAAACAACGGCCTGCAACTAGCTGACGCAGAGGACCGCTTCATCAGGCGCAGTTATGACGAGGAGCAGATCCTGCCGTCTGTATCCTTGACGGCCGGCACCAAGACTGAAATCAAGGTACAAATGAGTACCATCCAGTACATTTACATCAAGGTGTCTGGGAATGCAGCCACGGTCCAGTTGTTCAAGGAGCTCTCGCCGGAGTCGTGGTCATTCACAGATGCGTGGTTGATGATCGGCACGAGTATCACGTCGTTCTCGCTCCAGGCGAGCGTTGACACAACTGTCTACATCTATTTGTGCGGCACGTAAACAAAAGGAGGGCGTGATGCGCGCCATGGCGTTTGTGCGCCATTCTGAGGTTACCGGCATATCGGCGATCAATTACTACCGAGCGGTATCACCCTTACAGCACCTTGCCAAAGACCCCAGGCACAAGATCGAGATCCTGGGACAAAAAGAGATCCGAGCGATCGTGGAAGAGGGGCGTTCTAACGACCTTCTAGGGAGGGACTTGTATCTCACTTCCAGGCTGTTCGCCGGCCGTGCCGGGCGTCACGAGTTTATAGACGTTCTTCATCGGCATGGTGGAATTGTCGTGTTCGACACGGACGACGACCTGACGGACGATTTCCGGGACTTGGGGCGTGGGGATGATTTCAAGGGCGTCCTGCGCGATGTAGATTACGTCACCGTTAGTACGCCGTATCTACGAGACCGCCTGGAGGCGCACACGAAGCACAGACCTGTCGTGCTCCCGAACCATGTGGATGTAGGGTGGTTCTCTGGCGAGAGCTATCATACAGAACGGCAGCACAAAGGGCTCACGATCGGGTTCATTGGAACCGCATCGCATTATGCTGACTGGAAGTTCCCGATGGGGGCACTACATAGGCTGGCTCGAGAGCACCCAGACATTACCATCTTGGCGGCGGGGTACTCGCCGGACTATTTGAGCTCATTGCCAAACTTTCACGAGCTCGATCCGGTGCCATACGTTATGTACCCACAGTTGATGCGCCAATTCGACATTGTGTGCTGTAGCCTGGATGCCGAGGATGGGTTTAACATGTCAAAGTCGTCGATCAAGGCCCTGGAGGCTATGGCGGCAGCCAGGCGCTTACCTAACGGCAAGGTGGGCGGAGCGGTGCCAGCGTGCACCAACGTGAAGGTTTATCGTCGCACCGTGCAGAACAAGCACAACGGACTTTTAATTGACAACAGCGAGTGGTACGAGGCCTTATCTCTGCTGATCGACGATCACAGATTGAGGCATAGACTGGCCGTGCAGGGCCTCGCCTGGGTAACCAAGAATCGAGACATAAAGACGGGGCACCGCAGGTGGGGCGCTGCATACCAGAAGATGCTGGAGGGTAGAGTATGAGAGAACACAGGGATCGCAGGCTACAGGACGGGGTTACCGCAACCGCCGATGGCAAGGAGCTTTGCACTGCTGGCCACAGCACGGCCGTGTTTCAGGTCTGGGGCACATTCGTCGGCACAATCACGTTCGAGGCCAGGCTGAGTACCGGCACCTGGGTGGCTATCAAGGTGACCAATCTGACGACCGGCAATGCAGCCACAACCACCGCCGCTGCCGGACTATATAGAGCGGACTGTGCCGGGCTGGCTGTGATGAGGGCCCGTGTCAGTGCGTACACCAGCGGCACGATCTATGTCGTGGCGCGGGTATCGGAGGCGGGATCGTAGTGGCGGTCACATGGGACCAGGACAAGGGCTGGGTCACCAGCCGCCTGTCTGAACTTACGGAAGATGACGGCCGTCAAGATGAGCGCCTGGATAAGATTGAGGCCAGGCAGCGCGAGCATTCGCAGAAGCTGCACATGCGCGATCTCGATACCGCGACGGAGGTAGGTAGACTGCGCGTTGAGATGCGGGAGATGGAGGGCAGGCTCAACGCAAAAATCGCAGAACTCAATAGCTGGAGAAAGGTGTGGACGCCGCTATTGACGGGCATTGTCGTAGCCATCGTGTCATACCTAATGAACATGCTCACGAAATAAGGGGGTGGCTCTATGTCAGATAACTATTCCGTACAGGTGGTAGCGGCAGTAAAGACCGGCACTACAACCGACCGCACAAAGACAGAAACCGCAGACGACAGTTGCTCCGAGACGTTTTGGGCTGAGGTGAAGCTGCCAGCGGCCGCGGCGGACACCGAGCTTAAGCTGAACCTGCTCACCGATCCCAAGATCTTGGTGGTGTTTGCCTCCGAGGGCGTTTCGTTCAAGCTGGACAGCACTGGTACCGATCCAATCCATGCGGACCCTGTCGCCGTGATCGGGGCAGAGAACGACGGCCTGGGCATCGACGAGATTCTGCTATCCAACGGCGCTGCTGCGGAGGCCACTGTCACCGTTATCGCGTTCGAGTAGCCGGAACCCGACAACCGAATTACAGATTTGGCGTATCGACGCCGCCCACATAGGGTGGCGTCTGTTTGTAAGGGGGAGGGATGGCCAAGTCATCTGGCAAAAAGAAGTGGATGCAGCGTGCCCGCAAGAGCATGGAAAAGCGCGGCACTGTCGGGTCTTTTACTCGGTACTGAAAGAGTAAGGGCTACAGCGGCGTGACCGCTAAATGCATCGCCGAGGCAAGGCGCAGTAAGAGCAAGGCCATTCGCAAGAAAGCGGCGTATGCGAAGGCCGCGAGATCAGTGACTAGGAAAAAGAAGAAATGATCCCAAACATCCGAACACTAGGGCATATTGACACTGTGATAAGGCGTCTCCCTCAGTGGAGGGGTGATGAGCGCACCCAGGTACTCGAGGCGTGCAAAAGGCGCCTCCTGATACTGCGGCGTACGGACCAGATCGACGCCGAGACATTCAAGCGTTACAATGCCCAAGTCTTGCCCAAGTTGGCCGAGGCGCAGATCGCCAAGAGGGAGCGCGACAAGGCCCAGGCGGACCTGGTCGCCGTCGATCAGATGACGGGGGAGCACGCGGCTATTTACCAGGCCTGGTACAACGTAGCCGTACTTGGATATGGCCAGCTATAAGATCGACTCGGATCACGTTGGTTACAGTACCATTCATGCCGCTTGGGTTGCGAATGGCCGATCGGCCCAGTTTGACATCATGTACGAAGCCGACCTGGCTGGGTTCGGTCCTGGCAGCGGGTTATTTCATGTCCTTGATACATCGGCGGATAATCCAGATTTCTACATGGTCGCGTCCGCCAAGGTGACAGACTACAACGACAACGCATCGAGAACGCCGACCCACAAGGGCATGGTGTGGTGGTCAAACGATTATTGGAAGATGCGCGGCTACGCCGACGAAGACGGGGTAAACGAGGGAGATTGGCACATTAAGAAGGGGGAATGGCCCCCTAACGAATTGGTGGAGGGATAACATGCCCGCGTACGACTACAGATGCGAGGATTGCGCAGAGCTCTTTGAGAAAAGGCACCCCATGGCTGGGCCTGAGTATCCGGTCCAGTGCCCGGTATGCCAGTCAGGAAACGTACACAAGGTGCTGTTCTGCCCGGCTATAACGGTGAACTGGCGTGACCCAAGGAGCTCATCCGACGTCTCGGGCCTACGGCCAAAATACATCCCCCCAGCGCAGGGGCGGCCCCGTGAGACCGCCGACGACTTTGGAGGAGTATGAGCGCGCCATTGCGACGTGCCCACGAGTAAGATAAGGAGGACACTATGGCTCTAACAGTAACCAGATTCGTTGAGTCGAGGGTCGTGCGAGAGATCACGTGTAACGTCACGTACGCCGATACAACCACGGCCAAGATCTTTACGCTGCCCAAGGGCGCTCGAATCATCGACATAATTGTCAACGTCAAAACGGCGTTTGCTGGCGGCACCACGACCCTGGATGTGGGGAAGACCAGCGATGGAGACTACTACATCGATGGGGTGGCCGTGAATGCTGTCGGCAAGGCGTCTCCGAGCCTGCTTCACCCGGGCGCGGAAATCACCACGCTTGGCGAAGACATTTATGCCAATGTGGGCGCCGGCAATACCGCGGGCAGCCTGGACATCACCCTGCTCTTCTCGATGGAGCAAGGCGTCTCATTCACGTAGGAAGGAGGATGAAGTATGGCACCAATATATGTCAGATCGCATGATGCCCCCGACACGGTCCTGATGACCTTCCGGGTGGTGCACGATGCGCGGGCCCAGATCGACGGGGATCAGTCCGACTCACCCTTGACAGGGGCGAGCCCGATCTCTCGGTGGCTGGCCTGGGCTGTGGACTATGACGACTTTGTGAGCAATCCCGGCGCTGTGGGGTACATCGCTCGCTGCCAGATCCCGCGCGGAACGATCGCCCTGGAGTGCCTGGCGCGGGTTGACACCGGGTTTACCGACGCGGGGGTGGCCGCAGATATCGACATCGGGGACGAGAACGACACGGACGGTTGGGGTGACAGCGATGACTGGAGCTCCGCCAACACGATCCACGCCGACAAGAGCGCAGCGTACAACAACCCGGCGTCCGATCCGGTCGCGGGTACAGCGGGGTATCAGTACTACCGCACGGGAGACACCCTGGACATCCTTTGGAAGAACGCTACGGCGCCAACCGCCGGATATGCCGTGGTGTTCCTGAAGACGATCTCATACAACGAGGCATCCGGCGCAGAATGGTAGTCTAGGAGGACTATTCGATGACAGACCCGACTCAGCAACCGACTGAAGGAACAACGGAAACGCCTCCGGCGGCGCCACAGACGCCCCCGGCGACGACTCCGCCTCAGCCGCCTGCGAGCCCTAAGCCGGGGCTTGACCCTGCGGTCTATGCCCCGGATGGCAAGACGTGGAAAGACAAGTACTTTGGGGAGCAGGGCAGGCGGCAGCAGGTAGAGAATCAATCGGCAACCCAGGCTGGATCGTTGGAGGCGCAGCTAGAGGCCGCGCAGCGAGACGTGAAAGTTAAGGAGGCCGAGATCGCGCGCCTGAGTGCGACGATCGCAGATCAGGAACAGAAGATCGCCGCTATCCCTGAACTCCAAGGGCAGATAGACGCATTGACTCCGCAGGCATCCCGTGCCTCGCGGCTCGAGCTCCTGACACAGTTCCCATCACTCCTTGCCGTACAAGTCGAGGAGCAATATACCCCCGAGGGGGCAGAGGAACCGCAAACGCGACAGGTCAACCCGTTCATGAGCCTGATCAACAACACCACGCTGGAGGGAGACGCGTTGGCACAAGAGCTACGGCGCATGTCAACGGCGATCGGCACGTCGCCGGACGCGGCGCCTCCTCCGGTCGTGGCAGGAGCAGTACCGCCGCCTGCCGCCCCGGCACCGACATCTGGCGCAGAGGCGCTGCGCGCAAAGGCGATGGAGTGGCACCGCCTGGTTACAAACGGGGTGACGAGAACCGAGGACGGGAAGGATCCCCTTGAGGAGGAACGCAAGGCATGGTCAGCCGTGGAGGAGGCATTGCGTGCAACGAATGAGTAAGGAGGACTACTATGGCAAATGACGTTGAGAGATATCTCGATGTTCACCCATTTCGACCCTGGGACCAGGACAAGTGGGACGAGCGATCGGCCATCATCGACACCGCGTTCCACGGGACGGACGTGTATTTCACGCCGCTCGTGGGAAACAGCATGGTGATGCCGGTGGGCGTGGGGTGGGATGACTACTGGCACGTTGGGGCAGAGCTCGTCCCGTCGCACGTCAACCATGAGCCTATCGGTCGCTACCAAAGGATGATGGGCCCGATCTACGTGGACACGCGGAAGCGCAAGGTTCGCGCGCGCTACCGCTATGGCGCAAAGTGGCAGATGGACGAGATGGATGCCATGATCAGCCGGTACGGGAACGACACCCCGACGTTCATCACGCGGGTGCTCGACGCCCAGCTTGCCGACCAGGTCGTGGGGATCCACGAGAAGTGTGCAAGGGACGCCATCCTCGACTATGCCCTGTTCAAGTTCATGGGGCACGACGGGAACGCCTGGACGCTGGGGACGTACGACTTTTCCACGATCAGTGCGAGCTCGTCCTACACCTTCGACATCACCCTGCTGGAGGAGGTAGCGCTGCGTATGTCGTATCGCGTGGAAGACACCCTCCACAAGTGGGGCAACTACGCTCAGCCGGTCCCTGGCAGCAACTTCCGTGGCGCAGTGCTCGTGATGGTCACGACTGGCGTGTTCTGGGAGTTGTGGAACAGCGAAGCGCAAGAGTGGATGATAGACTTAAGGCAACTGCAAGACGGACGGATCTTGAATGGCGGCAACGTAGTACAATACAGAAACATGGTCATTCAAGACACCGGGCACGCCCTCGTCTTGTGGAACGCCGGCAACATCTCCAAGCAGGTCGCGGTCACCAGCCCGATTCTGTGGGGTGATGGTGCAACCGACCCAGACTCGGGCGCGGTGGACAACGTGTGGTACACCGGGCAGAGCCCGGCATCGACCACGCACTATATCCAGTGCTCCGCTTTCGGCGCGAGCGACTTTGCAGCCGGCGACTTCGTCTCGATCCACACTGCGCAGACCAGCGAGTATGGCATAACCGGCGGCTTGGACCCGTTGCATGGCAAGACCATGCGTGCCGAGGTCTACAGCGTGGACGCGGGGAATAACCGCCTGACGCTGCGCAAGCCTGTGACCGAGGAGTATCGCGAAGCCTTCGAGTACACCAACCTCAACGGCGCTGCTGCGACGGGCCAGGCGTATGCCCTGATCACCAAGGCCCAGCACATCCACCCGACGATCGTGATGGGCGCCCGCGAGCCGGTACAGTGGGTGCATCGGCGCCACGCCGATAGCAGCATCATCCAGTACAACCGACCGGAGGACACTGTAGCGGACTTCCCGAGCATCGAGCGCGTGACGGCCAACTGGTTCGGCGAGATGAATCGCTGGAACCTGGACATCTACGAGGTCTTCTTCTCGGCCGGCGCGTTCGCAAACCGTGGAGGCAAGTCGTACTAATGGCAGTTACGTGGACCGAGGTAAACAGTAAGCTGGACCAGTTCCTAGATGATGCGCCCAGGTACAATGCAGCAGGGGATCTTATCACGCCCCTGTTCGTAGAGGTCCTGCGCATCGAGTCGTGGAACTGGGCCCAGCGCATCCTGGTCCACCACACCCCTCGCGCTCGCACCACACCGCTTACACTGCAAGCAAGCGAGCGCGAGGCAATACTGCCTGACGACTTCTTCGCGCTACAGGGGCTCTATGATGCTGACAATGAACGATGGTGGCGTCCGGTAGACTGGGAACCGGGAGACGTACGCTATGCAGATGATGACAGCGAGCGTTACTGGATCTTCGCCGGTCGCCTCTATCTGGAGAAAGACGTTGATGTAGACAGCACAGACTTCACACTGTACTACTGGGCTTATTACCCTGATGTGGAGTACACCGTAGATGACGACGGAAACGTAGATACCTACAAGCAAGACAGGGTCTACACTCCGCGATGGGCAGAGCCGGCGATGGGGCACCTGACCACTGTACACTGCATGATGCCCAAGGAAGTATTTGCATCTGACATCAACCAGTACAAGATCCGGGTTGACAGTGGCAATCCTATGCACAACCCGCGCCAGCAGAGCGTGTTGCACCATCTCGATATGTGGAACCGCCTGATCGGCCTATTCCCGCCCGCGCGACTGGAGACTGTGAGCTAATGCCAGTCGAGAAACTGGGGATAGAGTCGGTTCTAGCGGCCGCACTCAAGATCGCCATCACAAAATGGTGCATTACAGACGTGGCCTCAAATGACCCGTCCCGTGCGAACTGGGTCGTACTTGGTAAGCCTACCAGGGAGCTACGGGACGACATCGTGGTCTCGATCCACATGCAGCACCCGCTGGGCCTCAACGCCGACAAAGACTCGATGGTCAGCGGCAAGCCTACGACGACCGCTGAGAAGCCCTGGGACTGGCCCAAGGAACTCGGCGGCGGCAAGGTAGAAAAGTATCTCGGCTGCGTCGAGATCAACATACGCGAGAGGGAAGAGTACGAAGATTCGATCTCTATCATATCGTCGATCTATGAGCGAGTGAAAGCGGCGATTAACAGAGACGCAAATCTAATCCCTCTCACAGATGACTGGGGAAACACGCTCATGATACTGGAGACGTGGCAGGCCTACGGCCACGAAAGCGGGGGCGGCGCAGTATCTATCAGCCGCCGCTGGGTAGACTGGCGAGCGTTTGTCTACCGCGTAGACTGTCGCAGTTAGCCCTGAAAGGAGGACCGTATGGCACTAATCATGCCCAATAACGCATTGATCGGGGCCGCCATCCAGCAAAGTGGCGCCGGAACCGACCATGCCAAGATGGTGGCCGGGTTCGAGGTCCCCAACACGACCGACAACCAGTTTTACTACTACGTCGCGCGGGACCTGGCCTTCGGGCCAATGAAGAACCAGGCTGCGCTGCCGCCAGAGATCGGCGGCCGTGCACTGCCAAGCGGCATGTTCGTTGCGGGCGCATGGGGCGCGGGTGGCATCTCGCTTATTCCGCGTCTCGACAACCGCTTTGGATGGCTGCTCCTGGCTGCAATGGGTGACGTATCCACCGTGTCTGACACAACCATCGCGCACTACCTAGCCGGTGGCAGTGGAGCCGATGCCGGGATCAACACTCACATCTTCCGCTTCTACTCGAGCGACCAGTTCTTCATCCCATACCTGACACTCCGGCGACTGCTACCACATCCAACATCGACATACGAACTTGGCGAGATCTTACAGGATGCGCGCGTTGCCGCGCTCACGGTGACCGGCGCCGCTGCCGCGCCCGTGACGGCAGACCTGGATGTCATGGCCCGGCTGTACCAGAGCGACTACGACTTCGACTTCAACCCTGGCTGGACCGCATCGTACGACGAATTTGATCACTTCCCGGTGGCCAATTGCTCCGGGCACTTCAAGGTCGAGAGTACGTCGTTCCAGGCCACGGCTGCATCCGTAACGGTGGTGAACACCCTGCTGCCGCCCGCCCAGTCGCTCCAGATCGGATCCATCGACCCGATCGACTACCCGGTTCTGGGGCGCGCTGTGACCGTGACGGCAACTATCCTGATCGAAGATTATGGTCTGTACGTATCGACATTCTCTGGGGCAACGAACGATGGCCTGACAGACGCCAATGCGACTTGCATCGTTTACAAGGCCGATGTGGATGTCGAGTTCACATCACAGACCTACATCTCCGGTACAGAGCCTTATCGGATTCGCCTGATCAGCGACACGTCCGAGGACAACGTGGCCTGGCAGGCCCGGCCTATCCGGGTTCAGCCAAACCGGCCGATCGTGTTGCAGGTTACGGCGACGGTTTTGTCAACAGAGAGCGGTGACCCGTTCACCATTCTGTTACAGAACGCGAAGGCCGACTACGACTTGCCGTAGGTGGAGATCACCCTTGCTCAACTGCTTGGTTTGGCAGAGCGGGCTGTGTCCCGCTCTGCCCCACCAGGCTTTGCAACAAACGCATTCCTGCGCAGGCTACACCAAGCCCAACTGGTAGCGGCCAACAAGACACTGCGCGGAGTACGGATAGAGTTAGCTGCCGCTGGTCCGGGCGATGCGGGGCTACAGCCGAAAGAGCCGTGCCCGGAATGTGCCGAGAAGAAGCGCAAGCGGGTCACTAAGAGGCCTGCGCTACCCTCGATACCGAGGGACGAACTGTTCTAAGGAGAGAATAATGGCCATCAAGGCCCTTCCAACCGTGTCCGATGTAATATATCTTCAAGACCTCGTTCCGCAAATCGAACTGCTGGAGGGAGAGTGCCCCAATGAGGAAAAGGCATACGTGATCGTGCGACAGGCCACTGAGGCCGACAGCATGGCGATCGACCAGATGTCCTCGGAGCGCCGCGTGGTATGGTCTGAAAACGAGGTGCAGGAGATCCGTGACTCGCGCATGCGCGAGGTATGGGCCATGCAGGTGTTCCGTTGCATGTGTGACGCGGGGAACATCTTCGGTCCTGACGGGGAGCCGCTCTGCAAGTTCTCCAGCGGCAAGATGCACGCTCGCTACGTCGAGGGCACATTCCGTGATTTCTTGAAGAGTTTTGGCGCCCAGAGCCCGCTCGTGACGCGCGCGCTACGCTATGCGGCATGGGAAATGAACCCAGACTGGGACTTGAGGCAGCCGGAGGGGGAAGGGCCAAAGGACCAGACAAACTCCTAGCGCACCTCGAGGAGTTAGAAGAAGCGGTACACAACTGGGCCCTGCAAGGCTGGTACGAGCACGCACACCCAGACAAGCAGCGAGAGATCAGGAAGCAGGCCCTGGTGCCGCGACTGGATGCAGAGATGCCTGAGCCATATCGGCTTTGGAGGCTCTGTGAGAAGAATGGCCCATGGTGGGAGGGAGGAACCTCCGATCAGCCCCACCTACTCCTCATGGAGTTTGCCGTGTGCGCCAACGCATACGCAATGGCACAGGACGAGATAGCGAATCTAGAGACCATCATCCATGGCAGTATCAGCTAAACGCCCATTCTGGGAAATGAGCCAACAGGAATTTATGGAGGCTGCACGCCGCGAGCAATGGCAAGGCGGCTACGGCGATGCAGAGGACCATGCCGAGTATGTAAGGCAGGCCCTGGCGGCGGGCAAGCCGGTGCCACCAGAAGTGATAGCTGAATACCCCGTGCTTCAGGCCCAATTTGCCCCAGCGGCTACACAACAAAACCCAACCCCTGGATCACACGTCGTCTTCGATGTAGAGACCACCGGCCTTACCTCCAAGGATGTCGCCATTCAGCTTGGCGCGCAGATCCACGTCCCTGGTCGGGACCCCATCTCCTACAACACCTATATCGACCCTGGTGGGGTGCCAATCAACCCGGAAGCTCAGTCCGTCCACGGCATTGGCCCCGAGCAGCTACAGGGCGCCCCCTCACAGCAGGAGGCATGGGGCGAGCTAGACCGTCTAATCGCCAGTGTCGGGGGCGTGGAGAGCGCTGTCGGTCACAACTCACCGTTCGATATTGGGTTTGCCCCTCCATCGTCTAGTCTGCATGGCATGCAACTAGTTGACACGCTCGCCCTGGCTCGCAGGGTCGTCAACAGGCAGGAGGCTGGCGGGTCGTATAAGCTGAGTGCTATCAGTAAGAAACTCGGCCTCCCGGAGTTTGGGGCGCACGATGCCCTGGCAGACGTTAGTGCCACCAAGAGGCTGCTCGACCAGCTTGTGCAGATGGGGCAAGCCCGGGGGGCACCCGTTCCCGGCACCGCTGTGTCGTCTCAGATGACGCCGCAGGCCCAGGCGATCTCTAGAGGAATTGGCACTTCTGCATCGCCAGCGGGGAGCCCCACCAACCCCATGATAGGCGTGGTCGGCTCCACTGGCGAGGTGACGCAGATCCCCTATCACCAATTCCAGCAACAGCAACAAGCCGCGCAGGCCGCCCAGGCAAGGGCCGAGACCAGCCAGCAGCAATACCAAACCGTCCTCGCTGATTACATGAGGTACGGATATACCCAGAGCGAGCTCAGGGGCATGCTCAAGGAGGGCCTTGGAGAATCCAGCACGCCGGAGGCGGCCCGCGACTACCTCGAGCAGCAAATGACGTCTCGGTTTGGCGCGCGGCCAAAGGCGCGTTATGATCCCACCCTGGAGAAGATGAAGGACCCGTACTCTCCGCGTGAGTGGCGCTACATGGAGGAGCACCGGAGAGTCCGTGGTAGAGCAGAGATGCCGTGGGGTGCCAAACAGGAGGAACAGTATGGACGCATGCCCGGTGCCACCCAGTGGTCCCAGGCAGAGACGGCGCTGGGTGCAAATGAGCCTATCTGGACGCGCCAGGGGTCCTCCGCTTTCTATCCCGTTAGTACACTAGCAGAATCTGGATATTGGCTACCTGGCTCTACGCCGGGATCCGTTAAAACCCCCGTTGGCGAGAGTAAGCTGGCCAAGCGTACCGCCCTCCTGGGATCACATGAGGGCCTCGATATCTATCAGTGGACAGCGCAGGGCCTTCGGGAGACCTCTGTTCCGGCGGCTATGCGTGGCGGTCCCGCCTCCGAAACGCCTCAGCGGGGGACCTTGTTAAGGGCAGCAATGCCATTGATGAATGTCACTCCTGCCGGCATGGGTATGTTGGGAGAGGGCGCGATCGAGCGCGTGTCACAGCGCTACACCAAGGATATTGACGTCCCCGAGGGATTCCCGGTTGAAGAACTCGCAAAGGTGGGCACCAAGTGGGGCGTCGGTGAAGACATAAGGATGTTTGAAGGGGCGTCCCCGCTTAACCTGCTGCGTAGGGGGGCCTGGGAACAGGCGGAGCTACTCGACATAGCAGAGAGGGAGGGCGGCGGCTACCGGGCCGTATTTGAACGCAGTATCGCACCCGAAAGGGCCGCGCTGTACGGAAAGACGGGCGGCACCAAAGAAACCCTGCCCGTTGGTGATATCCAGGCATTCACGGGGCGCAGTGATATCGAGATGCTGATGCAGTACAAGGAGCCACTGGGCACAGCCTGGCAGTATATGATGGCTCAGCAGCCAGAGAGGCTCCAGGCGCTACTCGCAGAACAGGGGTACACCGGCGAGATGCCGGAGACGTGGAAGGAGGCCGGCGAGCCCCTTGTGCGCGCGTTCCAACAAATGCTTCCTGACATCACCGAGAATGTCCGGTATACCAGGATGGTACATGAGGGAAGCAGAGGGTGGGAGGAGCTCTCCAAGAAGATCCCGGGGGCCACATGGGAGGCTCAGGGTGAGGGGATGTACAAGTTCAGCGCCGAGGTCCCCACCCTGATGATGGGTGAGACGTTTACGCCTATCGGGCGCAATTTCCCCACACGCAGGCCGTTCTACAGTGCGCGCGAGCTCGAGCGTATGGAGCGCGTGAACCCAGAGATGCACCAGCGTGTGATGGCAGAATCCCAGGGCACGCGAGAGACCTATCAGGGTATCGTCAATGCCGCCCTGGCCAGCACCGGCGAGTTCGAGACCCCGCAGGGAACAATTTCCCCGACCAAGGAATCTCTCAGGGAACTCATGGCCGGCGCCCAGGTCCGTGCCCAGGCGCGCGTCGGAATGACAGAGGAAGGCACACCAAGGAATATTCCTCCGGGGATGATGCAGGGCGCGATCCTGGAGCAGGCAGCCGAACAATACGGAACCAGTCCGATCTCGATCGGTGGAGGGCGCTATCTGGCTGCGCCTGCCGTTGCGCAGAGGTTCCGGGCACATGGCGGAGTAGAGGGAGAAGAGGTCACAGCGTTTAATTGGCGCTACGGGCAAGCCCTCCAGGCCCTCGCAACTGGCCGGGGCGGCTATGGCGAGGGAGAGTACGAGAAGATTATGGAGAGGGCCATCGGAGCGCAGGCAGAACTTGGCCTTGGCAGAAAAATGATGCGCGCTGCTACCGGCGCATTCATTAAGCGGGGCGAGGGTGGTGTGATCCATGGTGACCCAGCGTTGGCGCCAGAGGAGTTCCAGGCACCAGTAGAAGCGGTGTTGCGCGGATACGGCATCAAGCCAGGGTCAAGGGAGGCAGAGGAGTTCGAGAGGCGTTGGTACAAGGGCAGCAAGATGGGCATCGAGGAGGCACGCGAGGCCGGCCTGCCCGTCCCTGCCGCGGCGCTTACCAGGTATCCCGTTGTTGGCGACGAGCCGTTCCAGGTTGCCGGTCGCGCGATACACCCACGCGCAGCATCAGAGAAGGGTGTCCTTCTCAGTGAAGAAACACCGTTTATTACAAGCCAGGAACTCACACAGTCCGGTGCCGGCGACTGGGACGCCGACCTGATGATGCGCATGTGGCTGGGCAGGGTAACACGTGGCGAAGGTGGCGGCATGACGATCGCCGGGCAGGAAGCGCCATTCGCCACACGAGAACAACTTAGGGAGATGGCTCAGCAGCAAGTAGGCTGGGGTGCCGGTGAGTTGGCCGGGGAGGTTGGGGCTGGCCCTGGTAGCGCGGCGGGGATGCACAAAGCTCTGGATGTATCTGAGTGGAACGAATACACCCCAGAAGAATTGCAGAAGGCCCTCGCAGGAGATCTCGAGCTCCGAGAGCGAATCGGCGGGATCTACAACACCTACGAGAACCTAATGCGCGCGGCCGGCATGGGTAAGGGTGGTGGCGAGCGGCTGGGCGCAGCACAAGCGCTGTTCAATATGACCTACCAGACCGCACAGCGACCCAAGGAGTTACCCCCAGCACTTCAGCAGTTCACAGACATCTTCCGTGGATACAAGCCTTGGACTGGTGGCTGGAGAACAGCCAGTGGGAAGCCAGGTGGTGGGAGAATGACCGGGCTAGCCGGCATGCAACAGAACCTGCTCAGTTCCCTGAAGAGCTTGGTGCAACCAGGCTCCCTGTCAGAAGAAGAAGCTGCGCTGACGCCACGCCAGGCCGCCGAGCTCATTGCCCCCGAGGGCAACATCGGGGCCATGGAAGAGCAATTTGCTCGCATAGCTGCTGGCGGACTTGGTACAGAGGAACAAGTCGAAGTCGGGAGAATGCTCACCCGCTATGCCGGTGGCGAAGAGAGGATGCTGGAGTCGCCACTTGGTCGCGCGGCAACGGTGAGTGCTGTCGAGCGCGCCAAGACCAAAATGCGCCAACGTGAAGCAACGCCATTCGAGGGGCAAACGCAGGAACAAGCCAATGCGAAATTAGCCAAGGAGCAGTCGGCAGCAGAGAGCTTCCTGGCTAATCTCCCCGAGGAGTGGTTACAGAGCGGGCAACTTGCCGAAGCCACGAAAGATATCAAGTCGTGGCGGCTGGCAATGTCAAAGCATCCCCCAGAGGGGGTGAGGCCCGGGTCCGAAGAATATAATGACTGGGCGGTAGCGCGCGCGAAGGCGGTGCACGAGGCCGGACTAGGGGCCGGGTTCGTCAAGTCCAGAAGCACAGCCCCAGCAGAAGAGCGCGGCTGGCAATTTATGGACGTGGCAAGTGCGCCAATGACGACGCAGGCCGGCACCCCGCTACCAAGGCCTGTCAGTACCGCGGCGCCCTTGGAGGCCGAGTACGGGATCACCTCGCAGGAAGCCGGCTTACAGCCCCCGTCCACAACCCCGCCCGAGGCTACTACATTCTCAGAGCAGGCCGAGTTCGGCGGGACACCTGCTGGCTCAATAGATGCTAGTAGCCCGGAGGCGGCGCAAGCCAGTGCCGCTGCTAAGCAGGCATACGACCGAGCGATAGCGGCCGGGATGAGCGACAAGGAAGCGCAAGAAGAGGCTATGAACGCCCGATGGGTGATCGAGCAAGGTCAGGGTGGCGGACAAAAGCCGCCGAGTAGGCCCGCTGCTACTGCCGCGCCCGCTCCGCAGCGCCCAGTACAGGCTGGAAACCGTCCTGTGTCAGAGACAGGAGAGGCTCAGGGTGGATCGCCGGTGGAGCGCATTCTTGGTGTCAGCGCCCGAACGTTCCGCACGTCCGTGGAAATGCTCGCCAAGAACCTGGATACGTGGAACGAGACGGTGCGCCCCGCAGTCGAGGGGACAGAAGAGTTCACCAAGGAGATGAAGGAGCTCACCAACCAGACGCTCCAATGGAAGAAAAACGTCGAGCGTGGGTTGCGGCAAACATGGCAGGGTGCGGAAATGCGGGAGTTGCGGGGAGCCGGGGAAACGCTGACCGCGCAAGAGGGTGGCACCTACGTACTCCCGGGAATGGAGAACCTGGCCCGCATGGACGAGTTCATGCAGCAGGCCAAGTTTAATCGCCTGGCGGCGGGAGGAGATGGTGGGGACGGCGGTCGGGGTGGCCCGCCAGCAGGAACGCCGGAGTGGCAGAAGGGTGCCCTCGGGGCCTGGGGGCCGCTACGCGGCGCAGACAAGATGGTCAGAGGGGTAACGAGCGGCTGGGAACTTATGCGTCTCAAGCGGCTGTGGGGTATGACTGGCGGGTACGCCATGGGCCAGATACCGATCGCCGCACAGCAAGAAATGGCCGCCGCACAGGTGGCGTCTGTCGGGATGCCAATGGGTCAAGTCGCCAGCGGAGATATGGCCATGCAGCTTATGGCCTACCAGGCCCAGCAGCAACAGTTTAAGGGGCAGGTGGGCGAGGCTGCGTTTGGTGCATGGGGGTGGGCGCAACAGGGGGTAACTGGCGGTGGACTGGCGCAGGCCGCTGGCATTGGACTACCTGCGATCGGGGCCGGCCTGGTGGGTGGCTCCCTTGCCGGCATAGCCGGCCTCTCAGCCACTGGCGTTGGGCTACCGATCGCGGCGCTGGCTGCCCTGTACGGCACTACAAGCTATTCACAACAGGCTATGGGCGACAGGGAAAAGATGGCGCTCGCGGCTGCCCAGGGCCCGTCAGCCGGCTGGGACTACAGACTGGCGGCTATGTCCGATCGCAGGTACGCGCCAGGGGCGCGCCCCAATCTTTCCAGGGGGGCGACTCAGGGCCCGCCAGTCGAACTTACAGCGTACGGAGAGCGACTCAGATCGGGAGAACTGGCAGGCCTGACTGGCGCCGGTCGCCTCGCAGCAGTACAAGAAGCTACTCGCCTCTACGCGCCCGAGTGGATGGCGCCAGAGCAAGCGATGGCCGGGGCGCAGGCCTGGATGCAGGCTACACCCGACGAGACCAATATACGAGACGTCTACAGAGATCCCAGGTTTGCTGCGATGGCTATGCGCGGCATGCAGCCCGGACAGTTCCAACAAGTCGCGCAACAGTGGGGCATGGACCCATCGAACTGGCAGGCTGTTATGGACCAGCAGCTTGCGGTGTCTCCCGGCCAGGCACAGCGCTCTGAATGGATAGCCCGGCAGTGGCAACCCCTCACCCAATTCGGCATGGAAGGCGAAGAAGTGCGCGAGATGGCTTTCGGTCGCCAGCAGAGAATGTGGGACGAAGAAGAGGGGCGCTGGTACACCGGGCGCGGTGAGCCAGAACTCGAGCGCCTGGATGCCCTGGGCCAGGCCGCACTCGGCCAGTGGGGGGCGCAAGCTCAACAGGCGCGCCTGCTCGGCCTTGAGCCGGCCGAACCGGAATTGGGAGAAGGGGCGGCCCCGGTAGAGGAACAGCGCCTTCAGCAGATGCCTCTCCTTCAGGCACAAATGGGACTCCAGGGCCAACTGGCTCAATATGGCCTAACTGGAGCCGGAATTACTGAGGGGTTCGGGGGCAACATCGAAGCCATGCAGAACTTTACTCGCTTCATGCAGGGCGACCAGCAAATGCTCAACCTGATTGGAGCAGGGAACGTCGGTGGCGGCACGGCACAGGTTGGAGCCATGCAGTTCGACGTCGCCGGCCAGATCGCAGAGCCGTTCACGGCGCTCATGGACGAGATTCGTCATACGGACCCCTCTGGTGTACGTGCCCTAGAGGGGATGTTCAAGGAGCTTCGCCCCCTCACTGAATCGAGCGGCCTCAAGATGGGCACCACCGAGATGTACGGCGGGTTCCTGGAGGGGTTCCGACCTGCGAGCGGCGTCGATGTGGGCAGGATGGGTGAGTACGCGGGCCTGGTGCAGGAAGAGGGTCTCCGGGGCCTTCAGCGTGAGCAGTTGGGCCTCCAGTACGAGTACAAGGACTTCCAGTTCGCTCAGGCAGAGCGCAAGCAGCAATGGGGCGAGGTTTCCCAATTCGGCGGCAACTTCGAGGGGTTCGAGACGCGCGGCTCCTTCGCTATCCAACGAGAACTCCGCAACCTGGGTCGGATCTGGGAGGACTTCACCCAGCAATACCAGCAGCAGCAGCGCCAACTTCAGTTCAGCCAGTTTATGGAGAACTGGCAAGTCAAGGCTGAGCGCACGCCGGTCCAGTTTGGTTGGCAGCGCGAGGACCTGGCCTTCCAGGGGGCTCAACAGACCCTCCAATACGCCTGGGGGCAGGAGGACATCCAAGAGAAGATGCGCTACGCCACCGGGCGCGAGCGCAGGGCCCTCATGAAGCAGCAGGACCGCCAAACCATCCAGTACGCGATGGGGATGGGCCGTCTCGAGACGCAGGGCGAGCGCCTGGATGTCCGGGAGCAGTGGGCCAAGGAAGATCTCGAGCGCGAGAAGCGACAGTTCCTAGAACGGTTCAAGCTGCAAGACGAGTACCAGTCCCGGTACAGAAGCTACATCGAGCAACGCAGGGCATTGGAGAACGAGCTCCAGGATATCCGGGAGCACGGGGCGCGCCTCAACATCGACATGGCGCGTGAACAGCTTGACATGCAGAAGCAACTCGAGGAGAAGACCCGCGCGATCAATGCCGTGCAGATGGCGGTCAACCAGAGCCTGGAGAACGCAGTGGCCCTCCAGCGGGTGTTTGCACAGAACCTGATTACCGCTCTGACTCGCGCAAACTCTCTCGCGTCTGACTGGCTATCGAAAATGGGCGCCGCGGCCGCATCGACGCCAAGCTATGACAGCACACTCTACTACCGGCCACCCGGTTACGAAAACATCCCGCCTGGATCTCAGGATACCACCGGCGGCGTGATTGGGGGCAGATAATGGCATACGGCATACAAGATATTTGCTACCTGGACACAGTAAACCCACCCGTGGCAACCTACCACGTGTTACATGACTCGTGGGACCACACGCCCACCGTTCCACTGGTGTCCGAGCGTAGCGTGACTGGCAGGTTGCACGTGCATCGTGTCGTGGACGGCTCTGGAGACCCGTACCAATTCGAGGAGGACAAGGCTACAGTTCGCGTGTCTTTGACAGAGATGCTCACCCTTCGGGGGCTGATCGGTAAGCAGGTCTACTTCATCCCAAACTATCACGACGACGTAAACATCACGGACAACATGGTCACCGGGTACCTCTCGATTGACCGGGGCGGCATCGTGAACATAGACCCGTCCGGCGTGTATTGGAACGTGACATTTCAGATTCTTGACGACTCGACTGTAACATGATCACTCAAGCCGAAAGCGGGTTAAGCGCTGCGAACTACGCGGCGGTACAGGCTGCTACTGGAGACATCTCCATTAAAGTAGAGCTCCAGCGAAGCGGGCCTGTCTGGTCGTCCCATGATACCGAATCCCGTAGCGGTGATTGGTTTGACGCCATCCAGGCGTCTACATGGCTTGTACGCGCGTACAGTGCTGAGCAAGCTGACGTATCCTGTGTCTCGGATTCCACCGTTAGCACTATCGTGGAAACATTACAGTCTGAAGTTGGGTCCGATTACACGTGGCAAGCCGCGACGATTACGCTTACGGGCGCCAAGTATAAGGTTAAGCCATCTCTTGTTGCCAATGGGAGTGAGGTATACCTCTTTTACGTCAATACTAACGACAGAATCTGTTACAGAAAGTGCGACAGCATCGGTGCAGCCCCCGCGGTATTCGGGGCAGAGGTCGATGTCGGAGCCGCAACAAACTGCGAGCATCTCGCCGCGACATCCCACACCAAGGTACACTACGTCACCTCGACGTCGAGCGCAAACCACAAACTGCATTACTACGAGTATTCTGGCGCCTCATGGAGCAATACGGACAGCGACGTCTATTGGCCATTCCCTATCTATGCCATGGATGCCGCAACTGTGGGCGGCAAGGATCTGATCATGTTTGCCGCAGAAATGTCGCCGTACCTGAGCTCCAGGGCAGTAGGAACACAAGTAACGTCCGTGGTCAATAGAGTACAAGGCATCGTCCGGTTTTGGGAGTCCGGGGGGCGCTGGTCAGACCATGACGCCATGGACGTGATCGACAATATCGAAGTGTACCCATCCAGGCAGCATCTCAGGCTCTCATTTGAGGGAGGCTATGCCTGGTGCACGTACATGCGCCGGGGAGGCACTGGGGATTACACTTACACAAAGACCGCCGTCATGAGATCAATGGATGGCGACAACTGGGAGTTCCCGGAGTTTATCGAGGGTGAGGCGTCTCCCTGTGTGATCCTGCCACGTGACAACGACTATTTGTATGTCGTGGGTGTGAATGAGACGAAGCGCAGCCCCATGACAACGTGGGCTGGCCAGTCTCCGACAGCAACGGATGTCACTGACTACGTCATTGGACTTGAGTCAAACGCGGCTAACATTCGTAACACGAGCGTGGCGCTCTCCAATCCGGCAGACGTACTAAGCGGTACGCTTGCCAAGACAGAGGACCGCGTTGAGGCTGTATATCATCTGGGGTACTACTCTGGGTCCGCATTGCAGGTACAGACGTCTACCGAGGATCTGGTACAGTGGCAGGACACACTGCAAATGCCGCAGCGCCAACTCAAGCTGGCCACCAGCGACAGACTGAGCAGGCTCAATCGTATCAGGTCCGACTTCGCAGCAGAATGGCCCGGGCAGCAAGCCGGCCGTGACGCCTATAATGACCCTACTGGTACGGGATACGGGGGGCTGCGGCACACGGCGCCGTACCTGGGATCCTGGAAGGCATCCGGTGGGGAGTGCGACCTCGTTTCTGCGAATATGCAGGCCCTAGCTGTGAGCACGTTTGTGTCTAATGCGCTCAGTGGGTCTGCGCGCACCGGGTTTCAGCTTAACTACACCGACAAAGAAGAGTATGCCGGTGTAGCATTTCACATTTATGATAAGGACAATTTCTTTCACGCGTCCTACTACGCAGACGACGACGTGATCCGCTTAAAAAAGATGGCTGGCGGCATAGAGACAACCCTGGCCGCCTCTGCCGCCATGGGCTGGACCATCGACGGGTCAAATTGGTACTACATTTGGGCTCGTGTGCACTACGGGATGATCTATGTCTACACAAGCACGGACGGTATAACCTACACCGCGCTGGCATGGGACAGCGGAGATGGCGAGTTAGACGGCGTCCTGTCGCCAGAGAGCGAGTTTATCGGTGCGTGGACTGGAAAGTTCGGCCTGGTGGGATACAGCTACTCTGATGCCGATGATTGGCCATCATGGGATCCGATCCCCTGGCCGGTGCCCGGCGTAGAGCACGAATACGGCATGATTCTGTACGACCAAACGTATGTTGGCAGGAGCTCGAATTTCTTCGATGTGGATGAGGACGCGAACTGGGAAAACATTAGCAGCGGACTGTCCGGGACCCTCTATCGCATCGCACTTGGGCCGTCGCAGCAGGCCTGGTGCACAACGTCTGACGGTGTGTACTACACAGTAGATATAGAGGCAAGCCCAATTAGATGGACGCAAATCATGAGCACGGCGGCCGGGCGCGCCGCAGCGACGGGCGATGATGGGAGCGGCACATTCGGGGCCCTGGACATTGGACCAGATGGCACCGTATACATAGGCTGGGCAAACTTCAATTATGTGCTGTGTGGCTACTTCTCTGGAACAGCCGGGGGGTTAAGTTACACCAGGTTTGCAGCATATAGCGCCAGCGTCTGCAATGTCACGGTTAGGAATACAGGCTGCGGCTACGCCGCATACGCAGAGGATGGCGTGCCGAGGTTTGGCTGTTATGCAGGCGGGTGCGCGGACGGGCTGTTATGGTCGGCGGGTACGTACACAGACTGGGTGAGTAGCGGACATAGTGACGGGCAGGTGGTACGTGCTGTATGCAAGGGGTTTGTACAAACATGGAACGGCTATATCTACTCTGGCTATAACCCGGCCTCCTTGGTAGTTACGCCAACCGGGGGCGGCACCGGCGAACATGGAGTAGATGCACTTGGTGGTTTGTTGCTGTATCATAATGACGGGGATTTGTATCTTGGGACTGGGACGACTAGCGTGGCGGCAGCGGGCACCGTGTTTGGGCATTCCGGTATGGGGTCAGGGCGCGCGATCTTTACACGCCAGAATGCCAACGAGGTCGCCTGGGCAACGAGAACACTATACAACATTACAGTCAATCCAGAGCGCAATGTCATCGTATGGACAAATGACCGATTCACTAATTTCTATGACCGAACGGGGGATTGGGCAACGGCAATCAACGTAAATTGGATGGGGGTAGACGGATCCGCGAGGGGGTCGGCAGCGCCGATTCAGTATATCAAGCATGAGTAACTCGAAATACAAGGGACTTCAATGCCATGACGACCGACTGCCCACCACCCAGGAGGTGGGGATCCAGCGCTGCCTGGCATTCGCTGGGATCCATGATGTGGAGTTCGCGACATGGATCAACGAGGCCTTCGACGTCGATACATCCACGCCGTCCGTTGTAAGCCTAGAGGGGGCAGAAGGCACCTGGTACACAAGCGGCGGTCTTCTGTACGGGGTTGGGGGTGGTGCCGCACAGTGGTACAAAGTCAGGTATCGCACGGCAACGAGCGTGGGATTTGTTGCGTCGTTCACGAAGACTGGTGACCGGGGCGCATTTCTCTTCAACTGCGACTCGGCATACGATGGATATATGATATGGTGGACTTCTACCGCGGTTGGGGTGTCGCAGCTTGACTTGGGGGTCGAGACAGTACTTGTCAGCTTGCCAATGGCGGAGACCGGGGCGGCCGCCGTCACCGTGGCTGTATGGCCGCGCCGGTACAGTTCAATAGACACGATCGACGACGCCTCTGTGATGCTTTGGTTTGACGACAAGCACCTTCTCACGCACACGATGGAGTACGACGAGGACCATGGGGGCGCGCTCCTCGGGTTCGCTGTATACGGATCCGACACGATCACCTTCAATGGCCTGGTAGTGCCGCAATTACACCAGTTGATAGAGTGGGCCTCGGTGGACCCGGGAGAGGCCGTGTCGGCCGGGTATGGCCGAGTGGCGGGGCATGACAAGATCCGGGCGCAGGCCCGCTACGACGGATCGGTTAAGGTATGGCGAGAGGCCGGCACGGACTCCGACTGGACAGTTCCTTCTGATCGGCCGGTTACCGTGTCAGAGAGCCTCCAGATCTACCCGCCGACCCACCTGCGGCTAGTGGGAGCGCTGCATGAGATCGAGAACTTTCGCACTTCTGAGGCCACGCAGGGACACATATTCGCCGTCGAGTCGGATCCAAACGCCCTCTCTGAGAGCGAAACGTCTGCGCGGGCGTCCCGGCGCCACAAGCAGGTGTATGAGGACGCACACGCCTACACGTTCAACATGGCCCCAAATCCTGTGTTAGAGCCAGAGGATATAATCACCTACGGCAGCACCAATTGGCGTGTCAGCGTTATATCATACCGCGTTGCTCGGGAAAACGATATCGTCTATGTGCTTAGATCGATCTTGCAGACTAGAGAGTGTCTAAATGCTTAATGCCCAAGACGTAAATGTCATACGTAAAATGATCAGGCAGGAGTCTCCGTCCCTGTTCGACGTGGGGACTGTCATCGCCATGGACTCTCGCGGGTCCCGCACGGTGTCTGTACGTCTAAGCGGTGGCACGGTGTGCCAGCGCACCCGGTCATGCGTAGACCTCGATGTGGGCGACGAGGTTCTGGTAGCGCGCGTCGAACGCCTGGCACGCGTGATAGCCGTGGCTAAGATATCACAAGAGCTCAAGGCGCGCATGTCCCACCGCGGCATACTCGCGCCACCTAACAACTTGGCAGTCAAGGCCGTACCTGGCGCCTTGTGGGTACAGTGGGATACCTACCCCGGCGAGGATATTTGCTGGCAGGTGCAATCGAACTCCTCGGCCGACGCCTCCGGCGCGACCGACGCCCTGGTCACTCGCGGGTCATACTATCGGTATCCGATAGTAGACGCAGACACCGATACCGGCAACCCAACTCAGTACTATTTTCGGGTTCGGGCTATCCGGTGGCTCGGCGACAACGATGTAATGTATTCTGCCTGGTCGTCCTGGACAGACAACACTAGCGTAACCTGGGACGGCCGCTACCGCACCGAAACAGAGCTCGCCTCTACTGCGAACGGAGAGGGCGCCTCCATGATCGGCATCGAGGATGCAGGCGGGCACTTTGCCGGAAATGATGTGGAGGGGGCGCTACAGGACCTGGCAGACGGAACCGTTTTACCAGACCATGACCATAGTGGCGCCGGTGAGGGTGACCAGCTCGACTGGGACGACATCTGGAGTGACGCAGTGCACGACCACTCCTCCGACGCGGAGGGTGGCCAGGACCTGCGCCAGATCAAAGAGCTCGAAGCAGAAGACTTTACAGAACTTACTATTGACGCCGCTGGCGCGGTCACCAGGACCCAACTGTATCATTCTATCGACACTAACGGGGATGCGGCCACTGACAACCTGGACACGATCAACGGGGGCGTGCTTGGAAACCTGCTGATCATCAAGGCTGCCGACAGTGCCCGCACAGTAGTCGTGCGCCACAACCAGGACAATATCTGGTTTCAGGGGGCCGCAAACGTCTCTCTGGACGACGCAGATGACCACCTACTATTGATCTATGATGGCACATACTGGTGTGGCATAGGCGGGGGTGCCGGGGGAGGCTCCGGGAGTGTCCCGGCAGCCGGGACGGCAGGCCACATCCTAGTGGATAGCGGGGCGGCCTGGCAGAGCGTTGCAGCCTCTCAGGACGCAGAAGTAGCGGCCGGCGGCGCTGTCACCGTGAAGGGGATCCGCGGCAATTGCGTGGATAACGAAACTCCATCTGCTGGGGATGTCATGGTGTGGATCTCTGGCGCGGCAGGTTGTGCTGGCGCATCCGACGTGAGCGACTTCTGGGGGATATCGCACCTAGAACACGGCGACCTTCTTGGCCTGAACGATGACGACCACATCAGGTATGAGCGTCGGAGTCCGGGCCTCGCTACAGGATGCGTTGTTACGGATGCTGGCGGCCTGAATGTGGACTGGACTAGCGGGACAGTTTACTACAACAACACAGTATACTCGATCAACTCGGCTGCCGCGCAGGCCATGACCAACAACTCCCCCAACTACATCTATTTTGACGAGGGTGTGTCTCACGACACTCTCCAGGTCTCCACGACGCAGCCAACAGACAGCGACCAGGTGCTGGTTGCCATAGTCTGCGCGCAAGATGATGATATAGTTGGCGTGGTGAACGACGAGGATGCAGACGACCGACTATACTCTGTGTCCTTTGCCCTTGAGCTTATGTTCCCGGTGCGCGTGATCAGTGGTGGCATCGTGTCTGCTTACACCTCTGATCCTGCAAGCGACCTGGATGTCGTCATGACCGCAATCGTGTTCGTGATCGGTGGCCACACCATCAGTTCCCATGCCGCGTCTAACAGCAAGGACACCGCAATGCGAACCCACTTCCACGACGCGGCGGACGCATGGGATTCTGGGTCCGCGAACGACGTGGACACGGCGAATTACGACGACCCGGACGACGGGACCGGCCTGATCCCCATTCCTAACAACCAGTGGGTACGGGGGATGTTCTACTGGTCCCTGAACAAAATCAACTACATCTACCCCATTGAGACGTTCGCCAACAAAGCTGCGGCCCTAGCAGCGGACAACCCCGTAACTCCCCCCGGCCTGGCGCGCTGCATTCCGCTCGCCGCGATCGTCTTCCAGGAGGGCGAGACAGACATCTCGAACGCCGACTTCCTGGATATCCGGCCCGCAAACGCGGTCTTGGAAGGGGTGCCCGTAACCGACCACGGAGACCTGGGCGGCCTCACGGACGACGATCACACACAATACCTCCTAGAGGACGGCACTCGAGCCATGTCCGGTAATTTGGATATGGGTGCGAATGAGGTTACAAACGTAGGCGACGTAGACGGAGTGGATGTCAGTGACCATTCCGCCAGGCACGACCATGGCGGCGCCGACGCCCTCTCAACGGTCCCGGACCATGATCATACTGGGGATGCGGGGGATGGTGGGCAGGTTGCTCACAGCGACCTCTCTGGCGTGGGCACAGACGATCATCACGACGAGGCCCACACTCATGCTGCGGACTCGGGCGGGCAGTTGGACTGGGACGTGGTATGGGCCGACGCTGTG
>Ga0180431_10001302_pt1 | contig 35151 bp, 34 predicted proteins | sample SS_ome_11_FD_132459 | JGI IMG/M metagenome (GOLD analysis project Ga0180431, IMG submission 132459) | Hypersaline lake sediment archaeal communities from the Salton Sea, California, USA - SS_1_MS_1 metaG | ecosystem: Environmental > Aquatic > Non-marine Saline and Alkaline > Hypersaline >... | reverse complement strand
GGAATGATCCGGATTAGGAAAGAAAGAGAAGCGGATTTGGATAATAGGGCAATAGGCATACTGGATTCCGGAGTAGGCGGGCTTACCGTATTAAGGGAAATAATAAATAAAGTCCCACAGGAAAATACTATTTATTTCGGGGATACACACAGGTTTCCTTATGGGCCTAAAAAACTGGGTGATGTAAAGAAGTATGTATTCAAAGCGGCGGAATTCCTCCGGGAAAAAGATGTAAAGATGATCGTAGTTGCCTGTAATACCGGTTCGGTGGCAGCACTGGAAGACCTTAAATCCCATTTCGACCTTCCCATAACTGGAGTCATACAGCCGGGAGCCCGTACAGCGGTAGAAAATACAGTAAATAAAAGAGTGGGAGTAATTGCTACAAAAGGCACTGTTGCGAGCAAAGCCTATGAGAAAGAAATAAATAAGATAGATGCGGATATCAGGACTTTTTCTGTTGCAGCGCCAAAACTTATTGAGTATGTTGAGAGTGGAATACTTGAAGGTGAAAGCCTAAATAAAGAGATAAAAGACTGTTTAAAACCCCTTCTGGACGAAAATATTGATGTGCTTGTGCTTGGATGCACCCATTTTCCATTGATAGAAAAGCCCATCCTGGAAATCAGCGGAAATAATATAAGGGTCATAAGCTCAGCTGTTGAGACAGCCAAAGATGTAAAGCAGCTCTTGGTGGAAAAGGGCATAAATGCTGAAAAGGAAAATAAGGTAAAGAGAGTCTTTTATGAGACAGCGGAAAAAAGTAATTTTTTCAAAACAGGACAGATATTCCTGGGAAGGGATATCAGCCAGGTAAAAAAAGCCTGGCTAGATGTATAAAGAATCAGGAGCCTGCCCGAAAAACTGCCCCAGTTTTACAGACTCCAAAAGAAAGGAAAATATGCAGGAAAGACTGGATGGAAGGAAAAATACAGAATTAAGACAGATCAAGATAACCAGGAAATATATCTCCCATGCTGACGGATCCGTATTTATTGAGATGGGCAATACAAGGATAGTCTGTACTGCTACTTTTGAGGATAAAGTGCCCCCTTTCCTGAGGGGGAAAGGCAAAGGCTGGATAACTGCTGAATATGATATGATACCCGGTTCTTCGCCCCAGAGGATCATCAGGCCCCAGGCTACAGGACGAATAAATGGAAGGACCCATGAGATACAGAGGCTGATCGGAAGATCCCTCAGGTCTGCAGTAGACCTTAATAAGATCGGCGAACGTACTATCTGGCTGGATTGTGATGTGATCGAGGCAGACGGGGGCACCAGGACTGCATCCATTACCGGAAGCTTTATTGCCCTTTTTGATTGCCTCCAGGGAATGATAGATAAAGGCCTGATAGAAGAGATGCCGGTTGAAAGCTTTGTAGCTGCCATAAGTATTGGAATAGTTAATGGGGATATAATGGTTGACCTCTGTTTTGGAGAAGATTCCAAAGCCGATGTGGATATGAATGTGGTAGCTAATTCAAAAGATAATCTTATTGAAGTCCAGTCCACAGCGGAAGGAGCTCCATTTTCAAAAGAAGAATTTGATGAAATGCTGGAGAAGGCAATGGCAGCAATATCAGAGCTTATAGATATGCAGAAAAAAATACTAAGCCAGAAACCGTAGATCAATAAGATGTGAGACCATGGAAATAGTTATAGCTACAAAAAACAAGGGTAAAATTGGGGAAATAAGGGATCATAAGGCCTGCTCAGGGATAAACTGGCTGACTTTTGAGGATTTTGGGGATTTTCCCGAAGTTGAGGAAACCGGAAGCAGCTTTCTTGATAATGCTATAATAAAGGCAAAAGCCATCTCCGGGTTTACAGGAAAGGCAGCCCTGGCTGATGACTCCGGACTTATAGTAGATGCGCTTGGGGGCAGGCCCGGGGTCTATTCGTCAAGATATGCAGGACCCGGAGCTACTGATAAGGAAAATAGGGATAAATTGCTGGAAGAGATAAAAGATGTGACAGAACTTTCGAGAAGGTCTGCAAGGTTTGTTTGCAGTATGGTGCTGTGGGATCCGGATAAAGGCCTGGTCTTTAAGACTGAAGGAATATGCGAAGGCAAGATAGGTTTTGAGGAAAAAGGCAGCGGCGGCTTTGGATATGATTGTATTTTCACACCTGAAGGATATAAAAAGACTATGGCAGAGCTTGATAGTAAGGAAAAAAATACTATCAGCCACAGGGGCAAGGCGCTCCTGGACTTCTGTGATTTTATTGTAAAAATATAGAATTGTGTTATTATATCCTCTGCTCTATTTAAGAGCATTTTCGGGGTGTGGCGCAGTTTGGTTTAGCGCACCTGCTTTGGGAGCAGGGGGTCGGAGGTTCAAATCCTCTCACCCCGACCATTAGGCAGTTTTGAGAAGTTAAGAAATTTATAGTTTATCGGGGAAAACGTGGTGGATCCACGTTTTGCCAGGATTTGAAAAGGTATTTTTCTTTTTTTGAGCGGGAATAGCTCAGTTGGCTAGAGCGTCAGCCTTCCAAGCTGAGGGTCGCGGGTTCGAGTCCCGTTTCCCGCTCCATTATTTTTTCTTTTTGATCTTCCTGGTCTTTACTGGTGTGTTTCTCATTATTAAAAGGTAATATATCAGTCCTGAAATCCCTCTTACAAGTATAAGAAGCAGTATCCAGACAAGCTTTGCATTATCTCCGCCAATAGCAAAGTCTTTCTCGTCCCGCCTGATACAGTCTATCAGGGCCATTATCCAGAATATAAAAAGTGTTATTCCTATCAGAAAGGCTATAATTGCATAAAATATCCACACTATAAAAAACAGGCCGTATATAGAGATTGATGCAATGCCAAAAATACCGAATAGCGCTGCCCATAATTCTTCCAATCTAAACCTCCCCGATCAAAATTTACCTAGACTATATAAATATCCCGAAAATGAAAATTATTGTCATAATCCATTTTAGACAGAAAGCGTCCTATAATCAAATAATAGAAGCAATCGTCAAAAAATAGTGTAATAATTTAGTACAGTCTTATAGCCCCTAATAAATCCAAAACGAAACTTGACTTCTAAATGAAATTTATCTAAAGTATTACTCTGGTTTGAACTGAAGCCTTATTAGGCTTTGTTTCCATTTTAGTTTTTAATTTTTTTTTAGGCATGCGCCAGTAGCTCAGCTGGATAGAGCAACGGACTTCTAATCCGTAGGTCGGGGGTTCGAATCCCTCCTGGCGTGCCAGCTATATAGTTTTTTGCCTATTATATTAAAGTCAGGTAGGGAAATGTGGTGGATCCACATTTTCTGGATTCGAAAAGACGGACGGAGCGGAGCGTAGGAGTCTGCGTCTCTGCAGCGAACGGAGTGAGACGGAAGAACGAATCCCTCCAGGCGTGCCAGTTATATGAGTATTGGTACTTGTTGCAGTAGAAACAAGTATAGAGATGCAATGGTTTTGCATCTCGTGTAGTTCTTTGAATTTATTTAGTATTGGACGTATAGCATCTTGAGTGATAGAGTAATCATGCTGCTTAAGATCTGTCTATATTAGGATTCGTGGTGAGAATAGCTCAGTTGGTAGAGCGCAGGATTGTGGTTCCTGATGTCGCGGGTTCGAGCCCCGTTTCTCACCCCAAATATATTTAAACGCGCGCCTGTAGCTCAGCTGGATAGAGCGACGGACTTCGAATCCGCAGGTCGGGGGTTCGAATCCCTCCAGGCGTGCCAGTTATGTAGATAATAGAATTTGGTACATTTATAGTCAGTTAAGGGAATGTGGTGGATCCACATTCCCAGGATTCGAAAAGACGGACTGAGCCTTTGGTGAGGGAGTCTGCGTCTCTGCAGCGACCGCAGAGAGACGGAAGAACGAATCCCTCCAGGCGTGCCAGTTATTATAGGATACTATTTGATTTTTTATTATTTTATTGTTTGGTATAGTCTTTAAAACATGCCAATTGTTAGAATGGGCCATTAGCTCAGCTGGTAGAGCACCTGACTCTTAATCAGGGTGTCACAGGTTCGAGACCTGTATGGCCCACCATCCTTTTTTGCGAGAGTGGCGGAATTGGCAGACGCGCTAGACTTAGGATCTAGTGGGGTTACACCTGTGGGGGTTCAAATCCCCCCTCTCGCACCAACACATATACATTAAAGCATAGATTAACATTACAAATTTTTAATTTTCCACTGTAAAAAATTTTTTAAAGATAATAGATAATGTTATAATAAAAGTATTAAAAATAACTGAAAGGAGTTCAAAATGAAAAGGAAAAAACTTACAATCATCTTGTCTGTTTTAGCAGTAATGATTGTTGCCACAGTCCTCACAATTCCAGGGCTTATAATCGGTGACAGCCACGGCACCATGAGTGTGATAAGGATGTATTCAGAAGACCTGGACGGACCGTGGGATAATATGGCAACAGAGGATACTAAATGGGTTCAGGAAAAAACTACCTACAATGGTCAGACAGTAATTGTAATAAGGTCAATTGGAGATTTCCTATGGGAAGCTCCTGAAGGCACTTTAGTATTTATGCCGCAGGCTCCACCAGAAAAAGAGACTGAGACCATAATTAGGGAAGTACCAGTTTTTAATGGTGTTATAGCTATTGATCAACTACATTAATCTGACTTGGATTATTTCTTAGTCTCCATAAGATATGAGAAGAGTACCTTTCAAAGGGTGCTCTTCTTTCTTCTAAGATATTCTTAAATTTATATAATTAATCTAATATCTGGGTATAATCCTCCAAACAATGGTGCACCAGCATAATAGGCTCTGGCTATCCGCAAAAAGGGTGACGCAGGGCTCTCCAGCCATTAGGAAAAATATACCGCAGATATTCGGTACGGAGTATTTATTTGACCGGATCCTTGATCATATTTAAGCTGCAGGATCTTTAGCAGGAGAAAAATACTTCCTGATCACATTTGCAGCCCTATGAAGCCAGGTCTGGTGAATTGATTTATTTGCAGGTAAATCAAAATTCAAATAATCTGTTGTTGCTTTACTCAGATCTGAATAATATCCCCTGTACTTCTCCGGCAGGAGTTTTGCCATTTGATACATTATCTCATCCGCAATCAAATTCCGCTCCTTTTTATCTGGATATCTACTGCCCGGACTAATCATAAATGGAGCTCCAACTTGCATTGTTATATTTGTCCTTCGCAGCTTTTTGAAATTCTCAGAAAATTTTTCCCCTCCATATTGCACAATAGGCATAATAGCAGCCTTACTCTTCAGGGCAATTACCACTATGCCGGCATGTGCCTTTATCAGGCGCCCATCTTTTGTACGCGTCCCCTCAGGTGATATTATAAAAAAGTGTCCCTGGTCGAGGACATCAAGCGCATTTTTCAAAGCTTTAAGGTCAGCAGTCCCCCTGGCAACCGGGATGGATCCCCAGGCATTAAAAAGAATTCTTAAAAAAGGAGTCTCAAATGTCTCTTTTTTAACTAAAAAAAAGACCTTGCGTGGGTATGAAAAGGTCAAGGCGGTAAGAACATCTAAAAAATTTATATGATTGCCGACAAGTATCATCGGACCCTGGCCTGGCACAGCCTTAAGAGCACTATTATCTACATTGCATGTCATAAGCAATATTAACCTCATAATAAGGTTAGTTAGGAATTTAATCATTGATTCTTTAGTTTTTTACTATTAGATCGATCTGCTTTTTAAATATTTTTGCAGATAGATAATCTCCCTTTTCACAGATGGTTTCGCCATCAGTATGAACCGGGAGACTTCCTTTAAGGGCAGTGATCTCAATGCTGCCGGTAAGCGGCATTTTTACAGCAGGATGACCTTTCTGGGTTCCTGCCATTATTTTGGCCATCAATTTGATAACACCGGTCCTGCTTATCTGGTCAACGATCATTAAGCTAAACAATCCGTCATCAGGTTTTGACAAGGGAGTCATCTTGAATGAACTGCCCATCCGCCAGCCATTCATAACTGATATGATCAGGCATTTTTGCTCAAAAGTCTCATCATCAATCTTTACCTTCAAAGTCGGGGCTTTTATATATAAAAATATTGTTTTTATCGCAGCAATCAAATAACCCGGCATTCCTGAAAGAAAAGAAGGTAGTTTTGCTGCCTCAAAACCAACTATAGTATCAAAACCGATGCCAATTCCATTTCCAAAGAATTTCCCCCCGGGGTAATCTCCTCCAAATACCTGTCCCACATCAATGGTCCTTGTTTTTCCAGCTGAAATTGTTTTTATAGCATCTTCCATCTCAGTAGGAATACCCATACTGGCAGCAAAATCATTACCCCGCCCTGCAGGGATCACCGCCAATTTAGGGATTTTCCTGCCTTCAAGCTTAGATGCCATCAGCCCATTAATGATCTCATTTGAGGTGCCGTCACCGCCTGCGGCAACCACCACATCATACTCTTTTTCTTCAGCCTCATAGGCCAGGGCAGCAGGGTCACCAGGCTTGGCTGATACTATCAGTGTATAATCTAAAGAATAATCTTCTAATAGTTTTTCAATTTTTGCCTTATTTTTTAAAGCTGCACCCTTTGCAGCGCTTGGATTTAATATGACCAGGTATTTCATACAGTAGATAATAGACTTTATTATCAATAATTGAAAGACATAAAGAAGTGTTATGGTGACGCAGCTTTTATTAAAACCAGCCAGGACCTCCAGAATGCACCAATTTATTTGCATTTTCACGCCAGGCAAAAAACACCGGACTGTATCGGGAATTAAGGAACTGCAAATAATTATATAACTGGCAGAAGATAATTAGCTTAATACCATAATCTATGAGTATTTCAAAGAGTGCTATTGTTTTTGACGGGAGAGATACTGGTACCCTTTTAGCTTTATCCTGATCTGTCTATCTCAATAAGACAAGGCTTGATATCATAACTATCATCCCCACAATAAAGCTCACAATGGGAAGGTGGACATAGCCGTATGACTTTGATACCGGCATAAGCTCATCTATTGATATAAAGACCATAAGACCTGCAATACCAGATAATAAATATCCCAGTACGGCAGGATTCAGGAAAGGAAGCAGGATAAAAGCGGTGAGGATGGCGCCGATAGGCTCTACCACGCCTGAGAGAAAAGACCATAAAAAAGCTTTGCCCCGGCTGCCTGTCGCTTTATATATGGGAGCGGATACCGCTATTCCCTCGGGTATATTATGTATGGCGATGGCAACGGCAATAGCTATCCCCACCCTTATATCCACCAGGGAGCTGTAAAATGTTGCCATACCTTCGGGGAAATTATGGATAGCTATGCCCAGGGCAACAAACATCCCGGTACGGAGGAGCTTCTTATCAGTCTTATCGGTTATCTTTTCCTTCTGCCCTATATACTCATGGGGAATAAGATAATCTATCAGGAAAATGAAAACAAAACCCGCTACAAAGGCAATGCTTGCCCTGGTAAATCCGATCTCATCAAATCCTGAAGGAAGCAGCTCAAAGAAAGATACGCCTACCATAACCCCGGCAGTAAAGCCCAGGACTGCACTCATAAACTTTGAGTTTTCCCTCCTGAAAAAAAGCCCCAGGAGGCTTCCTATGCCTGTAGACAGGCCTGCAATAGAAGTAAGAAGCAGTGCTTTCCACATCTCAGAATCCATCTCTTATAGGCCCCTTTTAAATTATCGGATATATATAATCTTATATCATAATAATCCATATTCAAATATCTAAGATAAATCCCCCGGGAGCCACGGCAAAGCTGATTGAATTTTCTATTATATCCATTATAATATGTTTCTTAATGTTTGAAGGCCGACGGGGCCGCGACCTAGGAGGATTTTTGAGTTATACCATAAAGAGTAAGAAGAAGACAGAGAAGAATAAGGCAAAGCTGGGCATAGAGATATCAGCAGGTTTCTACAAGAAACAGGTAGGCAATGCTTACAGGGAGATATCAAAGAAAGCCAAGATACCCGGTTTCAGGAAAGGCAAGATACCGGCACATATCATTGATTCCAATTTCGGCAAGCCTTATGTGCTTCAGGAAGCAGCCAGCCGTTCAATATCAGAACTATATCCGGAAATAATAGATGATTCAGGCTTTAAGCCAATTGATTACCCAAAGATAAATATTACCCATATGGAAGAAGGAAAGCCCCTGGGATTTGAAGCAGAAATAGAGCTGGAGCCTGAGATAAACCTTCCCAAATATAAGGGAATAAAAGTTAATGCCATGCCTGCAGCGGTAAGCGATGATGAGCTTCAGGACCAGATAGACAATATGAGGAAAAATTTTGCCTCCCTGGAGCCGGTAGAGGATTCTGCTGCGGCTGTAGAAGGTGATTTTGTAACCATCGATTTTAATGGAAAAATAGATGGCAGGGAATTCGAGGGCGGAAGCGCAGAAGATTATTCACTGGAAATAGGCTCCAAGACTCTTTTCCCCGAATTTGAGCAAAGCATCACAGGGATGAAAAAGTCAGAGAGTAAAAAGATATCAGTTATAATGCCGGAAAATATTGGAAACAGGGAGCTTACCGGCAAAAAGGCAGAATTCGAGATAAGCCTTAAGGAGATAAAAAAGAGGGTGCTTCCCGAGCTGGATGATGACTTCCTTAAAAATCTGGGCAAATATGATTCTGTAGATGATTTTAAAGACCAGCTCAAAGAAAGGCTTCAGGAGCAGAAAAATAACCAGAGGCAATCCATGATCATAGGCCAGATAATCGGACATATCTCCAAGAATATGAAAGAGACCATTCCCGAACCCATGATAAAAAACAGCATGGAAAGGATAGAGAGGGAAATGGAGGAAGGCCTTAAGAAACAGAAGATGAACAAGCAAAGCTATATGAAGGCACTAAATATTACTGATGAACAGTTTGAAAAGCAGATAAGGGAAAGGGCCGAAAGGGAAGTCTCAGATTATTTGATATTTAAGGCCCTGGAAGTCAGCGAAGCTTCAGCCATCAAGCCTTCCACTGAAGAGATTGAAAAAGAGAAGGAAAAACTGCTTTCAAGGTATGAAAAGGAAGAAGATAAGAAGAAGATAGAGGATTATTTTAAAAAGGATGAGGCAATGGTCCAGCTGACAGAAACCGTCAAGAGGAAGAAGCTCCTGAAGAAGCTCGAAAGTAATGTCAAAGTTATTGAAGAAGCGCCAAAAGCTGATAATATTGAGGAAAAGAAAAAAATATGGACTCCGGAAGAAGAAAAAGCCAAAAGCCAGAAGGGAAAGCTCTGGACTCCGGATTCAGGGAAAGAAAAGAGTGAAGATAAAGATGAATGAGAATATAAAAAATAATTACCTGATCCCCATGGTAGTTGAGCAGACCAGCAGGGGCGAGAGGTCTTTTGATATCTATTCCAGGCTGCTGAAGGAAAGGATCATCTTTTTGGGCTCTGCCATTGATGATAATGTCGCAAACCTTGTGATGGCCCAGATGCTGCACCTGGAGGCAGAAGACCCGGAAAAGGACATCCAGCTGTATATAAACAGCCCCGGCGGTGTGGTAACAGCGGCTATGGCCGTTTATGATACCATGCAGTTTATAAAGTCCAAGGTATCTACAATATGCATCGGGCAGGCTGCCAGCGCAGCCGCAGTCCTATTGCTTGCTGGAGAGAAGGGCAAAAGGTTCTCCCTTCCCAATTCCAGAGTTATGCTGCACCAGCCATCGGGAGGCGTATCCGGCACCACCATAGATGTAGAGATCCATGCCAAGGAGATGGTCAGGATAAGGGCTCTTTTAAATGAGATAATCTCCAAGCATACGGGACAGGATATAAAGAAGGTAGAAAAGGATACTGAAAGGGACTTCATCCTGGATGCCAGGGAATCAAAGGAATATGGCATAGTAGATGAAGTTATTTTTAAGAAATAGCCGAGATCCAGTTTTCGGACAGGCTGCTAGAAACAGGAGGGTTTTAAATTGCCCGGAGAGAATGGAAAAGAAAAAAAAGAATTTTTAAAATGTTCTTTTTGCGGTAAATCCCAGAACCAGGTAAAGAAGCTTATTGCCGGACCCGGGGTATATGTCTGCAATGAATGCATAGATCTCTGCAATGAGATAATAGACGAGGAGCTTAAGGATGATGAAGAGACAAGCTTTAAGGACCTTCCCAAACCCAAAGAGATATATAATATCTTAAATGACTATGTCATAGGACAGGAATCAGCAAAAAAAGTCCTGTCAGTTGCAGTGTATAATCATTATAAGAGGGTAAGGCATGAAGATGCCCCAAATAATAAAGACGATATTGAGCTTGAAAAAAGCAATATCCTCCTGATAGGTCCCACAGGATGCGGAAAGACCCTTTTGGCGCAGACGCTTGCCAGGATCCTGAATGTGCCTTTCTGCATAGCTGATTCGACATCGCTTACTGAAGCCGGGTATGTGGGAGAGGATGTAGAAAATATCCTGCTTAAGCTTATACAGGCAGCCGATTTTGATATTAAGAGGGCTGAGACCGGAATAATATATCTTGATGAGATAGACAAGATAAGCCGAAAGTCTGATAATCCTTCCATAACCAGGGATGTATCTGGCGAAGGCGTGCAGCAGGCGCTGCTAAAGATACTTGAAGGAACGGAAGCCAATGTACCTCCCCAGGGAGGAAGGAAGCATCCCCACCAGGATTTCATCCAGATAGATACCACCAATATACTGTTTATCTGCGGCGGCTCTTTCGGCGGGCTGGAAAGCATAATAGAGACCAGGATGAATAAAAAAAGCATAGGCTTCATATCGGAGAAGCTGCCGGAAAAAACACAGAGGATAGATACCTTTCTGCCTCATGTGATGCCGGAAGACCTGCTGAAATATGGGCTGATACCAGAGCTTATCGGAAGGCTGCCGGTAGTATCCACTCTTTCAAACCTTACGGAGAAGGACCTGGTAACAATACTTACAGAACCCAGGAATTCACTGACCAAACAGTATACAAAGATGTTTAAGATGGATAAGGTCGATCTTGAGTTTTCCAGCGATGCCCTTGATGCAGTGGCCGAAAAAGCCCATAAGCTGGGCACCGGAGCCAGGGGTCTCAGGGCCATAATGGAAGAGATAATGCTTGGTATAATGTTTGAGATACCCGGCAGGAAAGATATAAAGAAATGCGTCATAACCAGGGATGTTGTTGAAAAGAAAATAGAACCGGAACTTTTTATTGATTCAGAAGAAAGCAGATATCCGAAAGATGAAGAAAAATCCGCTTGACCCAGGTATGGGGATCGAAGGCAAATACAGCCCCTCAGCATTTGAGAGTAAAATATATGATTTCTGGCAGAATAATAACTATTTCCATGCCCGGGTAGACAGTTCAAAAAAGCCATTCAGCATGGTAATCCCTCCCCCTAATGTCACCGGATACCTCCATGTTGGGCATGCGCTGAATAATACCCTCCAGGATGTAGTTGTCCGCTATATGAGGATGAAAGGCCTTAATACAACCTGGATACCGGGTACAGACCATGCCGGCATTGCTACCCAGAATGTTGTGGAAAAGTCCCTGGCAGAAAAAGGGCTCGACCGCCATCAGCTGGGCAGGGAAAAATTCGTAGATGAAGTATGGAAGTGGAAGGATAAATACGGCAGCAGGATAATATCCCAGCTCAAATCACTGGGATGCTCCTGTGATTGGGACCGCTTGAGGTTCACATTTGATGATGATTATGTCAATGCTGTCACTACTGAATTCATATCCCTGTACGAGCAGGGGCTGATATACCGGGGCGATTATATGATAAACTGGTGTCCCAGGTGCAGGACAGCCCTTTCTGATATCGAAGTAGAGCATAAGCAGAAAGACGGTAAGCTCTGGGATATAAAATATCCCCTGATAGATGAAAAGACAGGGAGTCCTTCTGAGACTGAATATATAATAGTATCCACCACCAGGCCTGAGACCATGCTGGGCGATACCGGAGTAGCAGTCAATCCTTCCGATAAAAGATACGGGAAGTTAATAAAGAGAAAAGTCTTCCTGCCACTTATGGGAAGGATAATTCCCATAGTAGAAGATGATTTCGTGGATATGGAATTTGGAAGCGGAGCCGTAAAGGTAACTCCTGCCCATGATCCCAATGATTTTGATATAGGTAAGAGGCACAAGCTTGAAGAGATAAGCATAATGGAAGAAGACGGAGTCCTTAATTCCAATGCAGGAAAATACGAAGGAATAGACCGTTATGAAGCCAGGAAAGAAGTGCTTAAAGACCTGGGATCAGGAGGATATCTTACCGGTACCGGCGATCATATTTCTTCAGTGGGCATGTGCTCCAGGTGCGATACCGCAGTAGAGCCCAGGATATCCACCCAGTGGTTCGTATCCATGAAAGACCTGGCAAAGCCAGCCATAGAAGCAGTCAAAGACGGAAGGGTAAAGATAACTCCCAGGAAATGGGAGAAACTATATTTTGACTGGATGGAAAATATCAGGGACTGGTGCATTTCCAGGCAGCTATGGTGGGGACACAGGATACCGGTATGGTACTGCAGCTCCTGCGGCAAGATGATAGTTGCTTCAGAAAAGCCTGAGTGGTGCACAAAATGCGGCAGCGGCAAATTAGAGCAGGATGAAGATGTCCTTGATACCTGGTTCAGCTCCTGCCTGTGGCCTTTTGCCACCCTGGGCTGGCCGGAAAAGACAGAAGAATTAAAGCATTTTTTCCCAACTGATGTACTGATAACAGCCCATGACATCATATTTTTCTGGGTAGCCAGGATGATAATGATGGGGCTTCATTTTATGGATGATATCCCTTTTAGCGAGGTATTTATAAATCCCCTGGTAAATGACTCATCAGGGCAGAAGATGAGTAAGTCTAAGGGCAATGTGGTAGACCCCATGACTATAATAGATGAATATGGAGCTGATGTCTTAAGGTTTACCCTTACATCACTGACCACCCCGGGAAGGAACCTCCTTCTGGGAGATGAAAAGATTGAGGGTACCAGGAATTTTGCCAATAAGATATGGAATGGCTCCAAATTCGTAATGTCCTCCATTCAGGATATTTCCGGAGAACTGGAAGAAGGCCTTTCGCCGGATTCAGCCGGCATCGAGCTTAATATATGGGACAGATGGATATTGTCACGCCTGAATACTGCTGCCAGGGATGTGGAGGAGCATCTCAAGGCATTTAACTTCTCCCAGGCTTCCAGGACGCTCTATGATTTTTTCTGGAGCCAGTTCTGCGACTGGTACCTGGAAGCTTCAAAGCCCAGGCTTTATTCGCCCATAGATGAAAGCGACAGGAAGACCTGCCAGTATGTATTGTGGTATGTCCTGGAAAAGTATTTAAGGCTCATCCATCCATTTATGCCTCATCTTACCGAGATTATCTGGCAGTCTATACCCCATAAAGGTGAAAGCATAATGACTGCAGCTTTCCCCGGTGCTGTAGAAGACGATATCGATAAGAAAGCAGAAGCGGAAATAGCACCCTTATTTGATATTATAGGCGAAATAAGGAAAGTCAGGTCAGAGCTTAAGATAAATCCCGGAAAGAAGGTCAAAGTCTGCCTGGATAGCAAAAAGGATATCCAGCGCCTGACAGTAGAAAAAAATTTGAGGTTTGTCTATGAGCTGGCAGGAGTGGAAGATATCCAGTTTAAAAGCGCCGGGGATGAAAAGGGATATATAAAGACGGCAGCAGGCGGCTTTGATATCTATATATACATACTGGAAGCGGTGGATATAGAGCTGGAGATACAGAGGATCACTGATGAGCTTAAGAAGAACTCTGTACTTATAGAAAAAAGCCGGAAAAAACTTGATAATCCCGGGTTTATAAAAAAGGCCCCGGAAAATATTATAGAAAAAGAAAAGAAAAAGCTTGACCAGGCAAAAGAAATAGCAGATGTCCTTTCCGGGCAGCTGGACAAGATGGTCAAGATAAAGAAGTAGGAATAATTGGATTTCAAACAGGTCACCAAATACCTGGACGATGCCCTTATTTTCGGCATAAAACCATCTCTTACCAGGATAAACAAGATCCTGGAACTTATGGATCATCCCCAGAAGGAAACCGACTATATCCATATAGTTGGCACAAATGGAAAGACTTCTACTACCATAATGCTTGCAGCCATCCTCAGGAAAATGGGCTACAGGTCGGCTTATCATATCTCGCCCCATATAGACAGCTATGCCGAGAGGATATGGCTGGACGGCAGCCTCATAACCGAAGAAGACTTCACTCTTGCCTTTGAAAAGATGTATCCATATATAGAAAAGGTAAATGAACTGGACCTGGGGGGACCCATTACCCAGTTTGAGATAATAACCGCACTCACATTCATGATAGCCAGGGATGAGGGGATTGAAGTGATGGTCCAGGAAGCAGGCATGGGCGGACGCTGGGATGCCACCAATGCTGCTTATTCCTGCGCTGCAGGCCTTACCGGGGTCAGTCTTGAGCATACAGAGATCCTGGGAGATACCATAGAAGAGATAACCTCAGAAAAAGTCGAAGTCATAAAGAAAGGCGCCAGGGCCGTAACCATCTCAGGCGACGGGAAGGTCCGGGAGATCTTTATGGAAAAATCCAGGAGCATGGATGCAGAATACTATATCCTTGATAAGGACTTTAGCATCTCCGGGGAAAAGCAGCTGGGGATCTCCGGTTGGGAAGTAGATATTGACGGCATATATGGGAAATACAAAGGCATAAGACTTCCGCTTCTGGGTGATTACCAGCCATTAAACCTGGCCCTGGCAGTTGCACTGGCTGAATTATATATGGATATAAAAGGCAGGAAGCCTGATCCCGGGATCCTGAAAGGCAGCCTTTCCGGCATATATGTAAGGGGAAGGTTTGAGATCATGGGGAAAGACCCTATGGTCATCTTTGATGCATCCCATAATCCGGAAGGGATGGAAAAATTCTGCCAGACAGTAGAAAAGTATTTTCCTGAGAGTAAAAAGACTATAATCTTTGCCGTTCTTTCTGATAAGGATTACCGCAGGATGATAAGAGAGGTTGCCGCTGTTGCAGACAGGCTGATACTTACTTCCAGCGGAAGCGGCCGCAGCCTGGAGCTGGAAAAACTAAAAGAAGAAGTAGTCAGAATTGTGGATAAAGAGCAAAAAGATAAGGTTTTTTCACCGGAAATATATGCAATTGACACTGTGGAAAATTCTTTAAATTATGCATTAAAAATTTCAGGTACTAGTGATATCATATGCATTACCGGTTCCATAACCAATCTGGAACATCTGGATAAAGAAATGTTAGGGAAATTATAATTATTATTGGAGGATGAATGGATCTTTTTGGATATGTAGATAGTGTGCTTGATTTTTTCAGGCTGCCCATATGGCGTTATTTGATATATGGAATAATCTTTATACTTATAGTCATCTGGCTTTCATTTGTATACTGGACCTATAGGGATGCCAGGCTGAGGAATACTTCTATTATTGCTGCCGTTTTCTGGGCAGTAGTAGTCCTGGTATTTAATTTCCTGGGCCTTATAGTATACCTGATCTTAAGGCCGCCGGAATATATCGAGGATGTCAGGGAAAGGGACCTGGAGATAGAGAGGATGCAGCTTTTGCTTGAATCAAGCATCTCTAAATGCCCTTCATGCGGCGGCAGCGTGATGCCTGATTTCCTGATATGTCCCCAGTGCCGTAAAAAGCTTAAAAATCCATGTATCTCCTGCGGAAAACCCCTGGAGTTTAACTGGAAAGTCTGTCCATACTGCAAGACAGCACAATAGAAGAAAGGAATCAGTAGATTGAACGGTTGTGAAAAATGTGACAGGGGATGCGGGCTGAACCTGGCTGTAAAGGATTTGGAGAAAAGCCTTATCATAATAAAGCCCGACGGAGTACAGAAAAAGGTAGCCGGGAAAATAATATCAAGATTTGAGGATGCCGGCTTTGTTATTGAACAGATGAAGATGATGCATATAGATGAAGCGATGGCAACCCGGCATTATAAGGATCATACCGATAAAGCATTTTTTAAGCCTCTTTTAAAATATATATGTTCAGGACCGGTTATAGTGATGGTGGTAGCGGGCAAGGGAGCTATAAAAAAATCAAGAGATCTTATGGGCCCTACAGATTCAAAAAAAGCCCCCTCCGGGACCATAAGGGGCGACTTCGGGGTCGATACCACAATAAATGTGATTCATGGATCCGATTGCACGGAAAGCGCAGACCGGGAAATAAAGCTTTTTTTCGGATAATATAATAATTAAACATAGATAGCTATAAATATGGCAAAAAGACGGGGAAAAATAATATTTTTTGTGACTTTCTTTGGCGGAGTCCTGGGGGCCATTTTGGGCCATGTACTGGCAGATACCATACCCATCCTGGATAAGGGTCTTAAGGTGGGTACAGATTCCTTAAGCCTTAATCTGTATCTTATCGATATAAGTTTCGGCATACATGTAAATATTACCCTGGGCGCTATAATAGGACTATTAATAGCATTTTTACTGGCTGATGTCTCAACAAGAAGAAGGTCTTGAGGAGCCTGCCCGATAATATGGCTCCTGAAACAAGGATAATACTGGCCTCGGCATCCCCCCGAAGGAAAAAGATATTGGGGGATATAGGGCTGGATTTTGAGGTGCAGGAACCGGATGGAGGGCTGGAAGAGGAAAAGTCCTGGGATCCTGTCAGGATGGCTATAGGAAATAGCATTCTCAAAGCAGAAAATATATCAGGGTCGATTGGGTCTAAGGAAAAAGACCGCTTTCTGGTATCAGGATTTGATACTATAGTATATATGGGAAAAAGGATCCTGGGGAAACCCCGGGACCTGGATGAGGCTTTTTCATTTATCCAGGCTCTTTCAGGAAGATGGCACAGTGTAGTGACGGGGGTCTGCATCATAGACAGTAAAAGCGGCAGGCAGTTGACCGGATATGAGATATCAGGAGTAAGGTTCAGGAAGCTTGGCCGGGAAGAGATAAGCCATTATTTGAAAGCAGAATATGTCCTGGATAAGGCAGGGGCATATAATATAGCCGGCCCGGGAGCACTGCTGGTAGAAAAAGCCAGGGGCTGTATATTTAATATAATCGGAGTGCCGGTGTTTAAATATATCGGGCTCCTAAAAGAATTTGATTATAAACTTTTACACCATTCTAAGGAGTAGCAGATGTTTGAGTTTTTTCTAAACGTGATAGGCAGGGATATGGGAATAGACCTGGGTACGGCAAATACGCTGGTCTATGTAAAGAGTCAGGGCATTGTCCTGGAAGAGCCTTCCATTGTGGCTATTGAAAAAAGCAAAAAAAAGATACTTGCCGTAGGCAGGGAAGCCAAGAGGATGGTGGGACGTACTCCCGGAAATATCGTTGCTATAAGGCCGCTCAAGGATGGAGTAATAGCTGATTTTGATACTACAGAAAAGATGCTCAGGTATTTTGTCCAGAAAGTACATAAGAATGTAGCTTTTGCCAGGCCCAGGATAGTTATCTGTGTTCCTTCCGGAATTACCCCGGTGGAGAAAAAGGCAGTACTTGAGGCCACTGAACAGGCAGGAGCCCGTTCTGCATATATCATAGAAGAACCCCTGGCGGCAGCAATCGGGGCCGGTCTTCCCATAGATGAGCCTACGGGAAGCATGGTAGTGGATGTCGGAGGCGGAACTTCGGAAGTAGCAGTTATATCTTTAGGAGGAATTGTAGTAAGCCAGTCCCTGCGCATCGGCGGCGATGAGATGGATGAAGCGATCATCTATTATTTGAAGAAAGAGCATAATCTCCTTCTTGGCGAGAGGACAGCAGAAAAAGTAAAGATGGAGATAGGCTCTGCTTTCCCCCTGGAAAATGAGGAGAAGATGGAGATAAACGGAAGGGACCTGGTAACCGGGCTTCCCAAGACCATAATCATAACCAGCCAGCAGATAAGGAAAGCCCTGGAAAAGCCAGTGAGCGATATCGTCAATTCCATAGTGGAAGTATTGGATGAGACCCCGCCTGAACTTTCTTCCGATATAATGAAAAGAGGGATATTCCTGGCTGGCGGAGGTTCGCTGCTAAAAGGCCTGGCCGAGAGGATAAGCAGGGAAACCCATTGTCCTGTATATATGGCCGAAGAGCCCCTGGCTGCAGTTGCTATTGGGGCCGGAAAATGCGTGGAGGATTTTGGAGCCTTAAAGAGGTACCTCAGGTTTACCGAACAGTAAGCCTCATAGGGAGCGAGTTTCCGGACAGGCTCCCGGTAAAAGAATTTAAAATATTTTAAATATATAGTGGCAGATAGCAGAAGATTCAGAAATATAATTATCCTTATTGTCATAATACTGCTGTGCCTGGCAGTTATCACGATCAGCTTCAGGGGCAGCGGTTTAACCGAGAGGATAAAAGCCAGGACGCTGGATATCTTTGAGCCAGTCCAGGAAAAGATATTTTCCTTCTTCAATCCGGTAACAGTATTCTTTTCTTCCATTGGTGATTATATAGGCTTGCGGCAGAAATACCTGGAGCTGGAAAAGGAAAATGCCAGGCTGCGCCAGAGATATGTGGAAGATATAAGTATCAGGGTGGAAAATGATGCATTGAGGAAGATAATGGGCCTAGAGCTGCGTGGGGAGCATGAGCTGGCAGTGGTAAAAGTAATCGGCTATTATGGGAATAGGTGGCAGTCTGAGATAATAATAAATTCCGGCACCGCTGGAGGTGTCCAGGAGGGTATGGGCGTTATGGGAGACAGCGGACTGGTAGGAGTCGTGATCTCTGCCGGAAACAGCAGCGCCAGGGTAAGGCTTATAAGCGATCCCCAGAGCAGCCTGGGAGCAAGGATACTATCCTCCCGCAAGCTGGGGCTTATTGAGGGAAGCCAGGAAGGAAGCATTTATTTAAGGTATATTTCCCAGGATGAAGAGATATATAAAGGAGATATAATCGTCACCTCGGAATTCGGCCAGTACCTTCCAGCGGATATATTAATAGGAAGGGTAAGAAGTATAGAAGATATTCCGGGAAGTCCTTACAGGGAGATCGAGATAGAGCCTTTTGAAGACCTTAAAAGGCTGGAATACCTGGCTGTGATAAGGAATTGAACTGATATATGAAAATATTTAATAAAATACTTCACTTCCTTTTACTTATTGCAGCGCTGATAATCCAGATAACTTTTTTTGAGCACCTCAAGATGTTTAATGTCTATTTTGACCTGGTACTCATAATGCTGGTGGCAGTCACCCTTATAAACGGGGCTTTTTATGGAATAATATCAGGCTTTGTGATAGGGCTTATCCTGGACCTTATAGCAGGGGACCTGGTAGGCATCTCAGCCCTTATCTATGCCCTGGATGCATTTATAATCTGGAACCTGGTTGAGGCTGGGCTGAAGTACCGCTTCTCATCCCAGGTATTCCTGATATTTGCAGTAACAGAAACAAACCTTATCACCATTAGCCTTGTAAGGTATCTTTTTAATTTTGACATTAACCTGCCCCTGGTAGGCCTGGAGCTCCTGCTCAAGCCCATATTTAATATAATACTTATGGCTGCCGTATATCCTGCAGTACGGATAAGCATGAGGCAGCGGATGGAGAGCTTTGAACTCAACTATAAGGATTAGGTTAAAAATAATTATTTATATAGCAGCGGCAGTCCTGATCGCCCTGCTCTTAAGGCTTTATTTCCTCCAGGTAATAAGCGGCCAGATATATGCCGAAATGGCTACCGAAAGCGTATCCAGGGCAGCCAGCATCACGGCTCCCCGGGGCAATATCTATGACAGGAATGGAAAACTCCTGGTAAAAAGCATACCGGTGGCAGCTGTAGCAGTGCAGCCCCACATACTCCTCCAGGATGAGGAGGCCCTTGAACTCCTGGCAGGATGCCTGGATATGCCGCCTTATTCCATAAGACAGGAGCTGGAGGAGGCAGATATCTCATACCTGGAAAGGGTATTCTTAAAGACAGGCATAGATAAGCCCACAATAATCAGGATAAGGGAAAACAGCCAGCTGCTGCCTGGCGTTGAAGTGGTAGATGTCTATCTGAGGGAATACCAGTATGGCGTGCTGGCCTCACATATCCTGGGATATACGGGAGAAATAAGCGTGGAACAATTAGAATCGGGCTTTTACAGCGGAGATTATACCGGAGGAGACCAGATAGGGCTTACAGGACTGGAACAGCAGTATGAAAATACGCTAAGGGGAGAAAAAGGAGAAAAGATATATGAAGTCGATCCACTGGGAAGGCCGGTAAGGATCATAGAAGAAAGGGATCCGGTGAGCGGTGATGACCTGTATCTCACCATAGATATAGAATTGCAGAAAATAACTGAGGAAGCTCTCTCAAACGGGATAATGGAAGTCAGGCAAAAGGCACCCAGGGACTCTGAAGAAAATTACAGGGTGACCGGAGGTTCAGTGGTGGTTCTTGATGTCAAGAACGGGGGCGTCCTCGCCATGGCATCATTTCCTACCTATGATCCCGGGATATTTTCCGGGGGCATATCAGACCAGGATTGGGCATATCTAAATGATGCCGATAACCAGTATCCATTGAATAATAGGGCAGTCATGTCATATGCCCCGGGTTCAGTATTCAAGGTAGTCACAGCTTATGCAGGCCTCCAGGAAAATATTATTAGCGAACACACTAGCTTTACCTGCCGGGGAACATGGTATGGGCTGGGGAGCGATTTCCCCAAGAGCTGCTGGAGTAAATCAGGTCATGGAAGCCTTAGCATAAGAAATGCTATAAAGAATTCCTGCGATATATATTTTTATGAGGTAGGATATGGGCTTTTTGTAAAGATGGACAATATAGAAGAGCTCCTCCAGAAATATTCCAGGGTTATGGGTTTTGGAAATACGACCGGCATAGACCTGCCTTTTGAAGATGAGGGCAGGGTGCCCGACCGTCAGTGGAAAAAAGAGTATTTTGAAGATAGGGTTGAATATACCGTTTGGTTTCCGGGAGATACTGTAAATATGTCGATCGGCCAGGGAGACCTCCTGGTAACCCCGCTCCAGATGGCGGCGGCATATTCAACTGTAGCCAATAGGGGGATACAATATATACCTCATCTGGTAATGGAGACCAGGGACCAGTCTGGCAGTATTGGTGCCGAAAGCACTGTGGAAAACTATAAGGACCTTGAGCTTAATGAATATTACCTGGAACTTATAGAAGATGGATTTGACCTGGTCACAAAGCCGGGAGGCACTGCAGCTTATACTTTCAGGGATTTTCCTACTGATGAGATACCCATTGCCGGGAAGACGGGTACGGCTGAGGTATTCGGAAAGCAGGATTTTGCCTGGTTTGCCAGTTATGCGCCCATTGGAAATCCCGAATATGCAGTGGTAGTAATGCTTGAAGAGGCAGGCGGCGGGGGAAGCAATGCTTCGCCTATAGCTGAGAAGATATACAGATACCTTTTTGGACTAGATAATTAGGAGCCTGTCTAAAAACCGGGCCCAGGCCAGCAGACTGGTATTATTAATCAGGGCAAGGCATGAGTAAGAGGAAATATAGAGTTTTAATGATGGTAGGTAATAAAAATATACATAAGGACTCACTCGGAAAGCTTAACCGGGGAAAAGGCGGTATAAAAACAGTAAAGTTCGATATAATCTTCTTCCTGGCTGTCCTGTGTATGGCCGGTTTCGGCATCCTTATAATCTACAGCGCTACCAGGAGTTCCATGCCTGGCGGAGTAACAGACCCTGCTTATTACCTTAAGAGGCAGTCAATATTCCTGGGGGCGGGCCTGGTCCTTTTTACAGGTTTCCAGTTCATAAATTACAGGAAGATAAGGGATCTGTGGTGGATCGCCGCTTCCCTGGGGATAATATTCCTTATAGCCGTCCTCTTATTCGGTTATGAAGTCAATGGCTCCAAAAGCTGGATAGACCTGGGACTTTTTCCCATACAGCCTTCAGAATTTGCCAAGATATTTATGATAATCACTATCTCTTTTCTACTGTCCCGGCGGAGGACAGAAAAAGAAAATCATATATCTTTTAAAAAGGTGATCCTGGCCTGCCTGGCGGCAGCAGTATTTATAGCCCTGGTCCTCCTGGAACCTGATTTCGGTACAGCACTTATATACCTGATGATCTTTTCAGGGATGCTCTTTGTTTCCGGTGCCAATTTCTTCTATGTAATTGCAGTGCTGGCAGCTACTGCTGGAGGTTTTTTCAGTGCCCTGAAGCTGGGGATCATAAAGCAGTACCAGCTTGACAGGATACTGATATTTTTAAGGCCAGAAGTATCTACATCGGGGGCAGGATATAATCTATACCAGTCAAAAATGGCTATAGGCTCGGGAGGACTGGCAGGGAAGGGCCTTTTCCTGGGAACCCAGACCAATCTTAGCTATGTGCCCGCGCACCACACCGATTTCATATTCTCTGTAATCGGTGAAGAGCTGGGATTTATTGGAGGTTTTTTTGTGCTGGCAGTTATGGGATTTATCATATTCAGATGCTTTAGAATAGCAGCCAGGGCTAATAATAGCTTCGGTATGCTTTTGGCTTCCGGGGTAGGGCTTATGATACTTTCACAGGTTATAATAAATGTAGGTATGACTATTGGCATTATGCCCATCATCGGCATACCGCTGCCATTCTTGAGCTCGGGAGGCTCCAGCCTTATAACTACCATGCTGGGTGTGGCTCTGGTTTCTACGGTCAATATCTACAGGGATACCAGGAAGGACCATGAAATAGCTTATGAGCATTTCTCAGGAGGCATTTAGGGATATAGATAGATGAAAGACATAAAGACATTATCATATGCAAAGCTGCAGGAGCTCCTGGAAGGCATAGAAAAGCCGGGAAGGTATATAGACCATGAGATCGGGACTAAAAGCTGCAGGCTGGAAGAGCTGGATGAAAAAAGCGTGCTGGCCGCTCTTGCCTTCCCCGATATCTATGAAGTGGGGACTCCCAATCTGGGCCTCCAGATACTTTATGACATAATAAACAGGCACCGCCCGTTCTCGGCAGAAAGGGTCTTTGCCCCCTGGATAGACATGGAGGAAGCCATGAGGGAAAAGGGCATAGGACTGTTTTCCCTGGAAAACCGCATCATGCTGGATAGCTTTGACCTTATAGGCTTCAGCATGCAGCATGAGCTTCTCTATACCAATATCCTAAATATGCTCGACCTGTCAGGGCTTGAAGCAGAAGCGGATAAGAGGTCCCCGGGTGATCCTGTCATTTGCGCCGGCGGACCGGCAGCCTTTAATCCCGCACCCATGTCATCATTTATGGATTTTATGGTAATAGGCGATGGGGAAGAGATCATCATCCCTGTGCTGGAGAAGCTGTCAGGCTGCAGGCCGGGAAAGATAGACAAGGAAAGATTCCTCCAGGATATTTCAGGCCTTGAAGGTATATATATCCCATCCAGGTATAAGTATTATTATACTGGTGAAGGAAAGATCGAAAGGATCGAACCTGGCAGTAAGGTTAAAAAAGCAACTGTTACCGACCTTGACAGCCACAGCATTGTCACCAGGCCGGTAATACCCAATATAAAGGCGGTTCATGACCGCTATGCCGTAGAGATAATGCGGGGCTGCGGCCGGGGATGCAGGTTTTGCCAGGCCGGCTTCATATACCGTCCGGTAAGGTCAAGGGATGCGGCTAAGCTCGCCGACCAGTGCTTGCAGGGGCTGTCGGGTACCGGCTATGATGAGATATCATTTTTGTCGCTTTCCACTTCTGATTACAGGGGGCTGGAGGAGCTCATAAATGATGTTGCCGGGGGTGCAGAAGGCCAGAAGCTTTCCATATCGCTGCCCTCCCTCAGGCTTGACAGTTTCGGGCTCAAGATGGCAGAGCTGGTACAGAAGGGAAGAAAAACAGGTCTTACATTTGCTCCGGAAGCTGGAAGCCAGAGGATGAGGGATATAATAAATAAGAATATGACAGAGGCCCAGATAATGGAAGGCATAGATTCGGCATTCAGCAGGGGCTGGGAAAAGATCAAATTATACTTTATGATAGGATTTCCCGGTGAGACAGAGGAAGACATAGCCGGGACCGCCAACCTGATAAACCGGATCGCTTCCAGGGCCAGGGACGCCTTGCCCAGGTCAAAGAGGAGAAGGCTTAATATAAATGTAAGCATAAATGTCTTCAATCCCAAACCTTTTACCCCATTCCAGTGGGCTGCCCAGGAAGAAGCTGATATTCTGGAAAAAAAGTTTAAAATGATCCTGTCCGGTGTACCCCAGAAGTATGTAAATATCAGCTGGAGCAGTATCCGCCGTAGCAGGATAGAATGCGCCCTTTCACGGGGTGATGACAGATTAGGGAAAGTTATATATGATGCCTGGAAAGCTGGTGCCAGGTTTGATAACTGGACGGACCACTTTGATCTTGGTGCCTGGACCGGGTCATTTAAGGATAATAAGACCGATGCAGGATTTTACGCCAACCGTGAATACGGAGCTGATGAGATACTCCCCTGGGATAATGTAGATATAGGGATAAAAAAAAGGGTTTTTCTAGCCGGTTACAGGAAAGCCCTGGAAGCTTCCCGGCAGGATAAGGCCGGCAAGTGATATACTATGGAAAAGAAGATAAGGTTTAAATTCAGTAAGACTGGGGTTCTTAAATACCTGTCGCACCTGGATATTATAAATATAATATTAAGGGCTATGCGGAGGGCAGGGATACCGGCAAAATATACGGAAGGATTTAATCCCAAACCCAGGGTCACCTTCGGACCGCCAATCCCCCTGGGAGTAGAAAGCCAGGCTGAATATGCCGATATAAGCATAATAGGTGATATTAGCCCCCAGGATTTTATCTCTGCCATGAATGAAAAGCTTGAGGGAAAGATAATAATAAGCGATGCCCGGGATCTCCCTGCCGCCGGGATAAAGAGCCTTATGGGCCAGGTAGATATTGCCGAATATGGGATAATAGTAAGGGGCAGCAATGCCCCGGGAAAAGTCCGGGAGCTGGCAGAAGGATTAGTGTCAGAACTTGATATGCAGGACCCGGTATATGGGATAGAGGCTGTTTACACCGGAGATAGTCCTGAGGATATATTGCTTCTGGTATACGGATATACCAGGACAGCTAAAGACAGGAATGAAAAGGTATTTAAATTAAGGGATTTTCTGCAGGGTCTTGAAAGTGCTTTAAAATCCAATGATCTAGATATAAAAAGAGTCCTTAAAAAGGAATTATATATCCTGAAAGATGATAAAAAGCTTGACCCATTTGAGGTGTTGCGGCTTTACGTTTAAAATAAGGTAGTGTTTTTGATTTTTATTTTTTTATTTTTATATATTTTTTATTAGAGGAGTGCGTGAAAAATTGAAGAAAGAATTGCTGATCAGCTCCGATCAGAATGAGACAAGGGTGGCCATCCTGGAATCAAGGCGGGCAGCCCAGCTATTCTTTGACCGGAAAAACAAGAGATCTATTGTAGGAAATATTTATGTAGGGAAGGTAAAAAATGTCCTTCCCAGCCTGGATGCTGCATTTGTAGACATAGGAGAGGAAAGGAATGCTTTCCTGTATGTAAATGAAGTGGGCTTTGACGACAGTGAGCTGGATAGTAAAAGCAGCCCCCCTAAGAAGATACAGTATGTGCTAAAGGCGAACCAGACTATCCTGGTGCAGGTAACCAAGGACCCCATGAAGACCAAGGGTGCCAGGCTTACCACATTTATCTCCATTCCCGGAAGGTTTATGGTACTGGCTCCATTTAATGATGGAGTGGGAGTCTCCAAGAAGCTGGGGGATGAGGAGAGGGAAAGGCTGCGCAAGATAGCCGAGGAAATAAAGCCCAGGGAATTCGGCCTTATAGTAAGGACAGCTGCCGAAGGGGCAAAAAAGGTCATGCTTAAAAAGGACCTGAAGCTCCTTATAAGGAAGCTTAACCAGATAAGCAAGATCTCGGCTAAAAGGAAAAAGCCGGGAATGATATCCCAGGAACAATCCATGATAATAAGGATACTCAGGGATATTTTTACCGAGGACTTCGATGCCATTTATGTGGATAAGAAGGCTATCAAGAGAGATATAGAGAAATACCTTAATTCTATCGGCATAAAGTTTCCCAATATCAAAGTCCACCATGGGCATGAGAGCTTGTTTGAGGAATTCGGGATAAATGGTGCCATAGAGAGTGCCCTGGAGCAAAAAGTATGGCTAAAATCAGGAGGTTTTATCGTGCTGGATCATGATGAGGCCATGACTACTATCGATGTAAATACGGGTAAATATACTTCCGGCAAGAATTCCAACCAGGCGATCTTAAGGACAAATATGGAAGCAGCGGAGATGATAGCCCATCAGCTGAGGCTCAGGGATATCGGTGGGATAATAGTCATAGACTTTATTGATATGAATAGCGAGAGGGACCGGAGCAAGGTGATGAAAAGGTTCCAGCAGTGCTTGGATACAGACAGGACCAAGTCTGAGATACTGCAGTTCTCAAAGCTGGGACTCCTGGAGATGACCAGGAAAAATGTCTCTGACGGAATACTCCGTACCATGTGTAAAGTGTGCCCATGCTGTGAGGGCAGGGGCTTTGTAAAATCTGAAGAGACGGTAAGGCTGGAAGTGGAGAGGAAGATAAAAAAGCTTGCCAGGGAAAGCAATAATAAGGCATTCCTCTTGAAGCTCAATTCGGACATTGCATCGCTTATCATAGGCCAGGACGGCAAGAACCTTAAGAATATGGAGAAGAATGTCAAGCGCTACCTGGCTATCCAGAGCGATCCAAAGCTTCCGGTCGATGCTTTTATAGTTATGGCAGAAGGTACTGTGGGCCAGATAAAGGAAGCTGCCAGGCCCTGCAGGACCGGTGATATACTGGATGTAGTGGTAGAAGAGCAGTATCTGCATAATAAGGAAGATGCCATATCCAGGCTGGACGGATATATACTACAGATCCTGGGCGGCGGCAAGTACCTGGGAGAAAGGGTTAAAGTAAAGGTAAAGTCAGTATCGAAGACCAGTGCGGTAGCCGAGATAATACATTAGGGATTCTGTATGAAATTTATTCATTAATTTAATTGACAGCTGGTAATAGCCTGTGCTAAGATTTCAATTTGTGATTTTTAATACCAGTTTTGGTTTTGACTAAGGAGGCCAAGATTTACGCGATAATTACAACTGGCGGAAAACAGTATAAAGCAGAAGAAAAAAAAGATATAGTCGTCGACAGGATAGACGGTAAAAAAGGCGATAAGATCACCCTTGACCAGGTAAATATGTTTAGCGATAAGGGTAAGGTAACTATTGGTTCTCCTACAGTTAAAAATATAAAAGTAGAGGCTACCATAAAAGACCAGATAAAAGGCGATAAGGTAATAGCCTATAAATATAAAGCCAAAAAAAGATATCATAGAAAAGTCGGACACAGACAGCTTCTGACTGTACTCCAGCTTAATAAGATAAAATCCGGGAAATAGGAGTGTAATATGTCAAGTAAAAAAGGTGTTGGAAGTACCAGAAATGGAAGGGACAGCAATCCTAAATACCTGGGACTTAAAAAGTCCGGGGGACAGACGGTCTTAGCCGGAAATATAATTATTAGACAAAGAGGGACCAAGTTCCGTCCCGGCCTTAATGTAGGCATGGGCAGGGACCATACTCTTTTTGCCAAGATTGACGGCCGGGTAGAGTTCATAAAGAACAGCAAAAAAGGCAAGGTCGTAAATGTCGTGTCCTAGTTAGGGACACACTGCTAACAATTATTTGCGTGATACTGCTTTTGCCGTTTTGAGGCAATTATCCTATTGATATAAGCATATCATTTTTTTATATTCAAATTGTTATTTTGTTTGGCCGGGTGTTTTTCCTATTATGCAGAGAATTAGAGGAAGTAAGATCCTTATATATGCTTTTTTCCAGATACTTATCCTGGCATCAGCCAGGGGTATTATCGCGCCGCTTATACCTCTTATATCAGGTGAGCTGGGAGTGGGCCTGGATTATATAGGATCAGCCATTGCTTTAAGTATTTTTGCCCTGTTTTTTGTATCACTTACCACGGGAAACCTTATAGAGATAATGGGACTTAAGAAAGTCCTTTATATCGGATTGGCTATAAATTTTGCCGGTTCGGTGATGCTTTTTTTCTCATATACTTTCCCTATGTTTATAGTAGCCTATTTCCTTATGGAGATGGGTGTGGGTATACTGATAATCGGCAACCTTTCCATAGTGGGTACCTTTTATTCCAAAAAAAAGACTTCCAGCCTGATAAAGATAAACTATGGAAACACCACAGCTTTTATAGTCTCACCCCTGCTTGTAAGCCTGCTTCTTTTTGTAGAGATAAACTGGAGGTATTATTATATTATTCACCCTGCCTTGCTGGGAATATTGGCCATTATCCTGTGGAGGATGGATATACCGCGGCTGGTAAGGGTCGAGGGCAGCCTGAGGAAGCTATTCAGGGCCAATAAATGGATAGTGTCCAATCCTGCCTTTTTATTATGCGGCTTCATAATACTTCTTTATGTCTCGGTGATGAATACATTCTATGTCTGGTTTACTTCATATTTTACCAGTATAGATATAGGGATAAATATAAGCTCCCTTTTCCTGTCAATATACGGTGCTGCCATTTTCCTGGGGATGATACTGCGCAATAAGCTTATCCAGCACTTTAAAAAGAAAAGGATCCTTTTCTTTAGTTTCACCATATCAATATTCCTGCTGGCAGGCATTCTTTTTGTAGATAATCTGGTCGCAAAGAATATATTTATATTCCTGTTCGGCATAGGGATTGCAGGTAATTTCTCCCTTACTTTTTCCATTGCATCCGGACTTTTTCCCAAGCATACCAATTCTGCATCAGGGCTCACAGTAGCTTTTGCCAATTTGGGCATGATGATTTTCCAGTATTTGTCAGGATATATGTCGGAGTATTTCTCAAGGAACAGCGTGCTTTATATTAACCTGACCCTTCTTGTAATATTGATTGTCTTGACTTCCTTTCTCAACTTCCACCGGAAGTTCCAGAGGGTGTTTTAGATATTTTAAATTCCAGATCGATACATACGGTCTGGTCTTTAAGCTAATATGGAACAAATCCCGAAATAGTAATACTAATTCGGAAGTAACTCCGAAAATAGGATATTGCTTGCTTTCTATAGCTACTTCCAGGTTATTATATTATCATACACATTATTGGGAATGATTATATTACACAGAAGTTAACCTTTTGGAATACATCACATTTTTACTCATAGGACTAGTAGTAGGAACCGTAGCCGGCCTTATGGGAATAGGCGGGGGGACAGTGATAATCCCACTTCTTCTATATCTTTCGGGCGTAGAGGTAAAGGAGGCCACCGCCATGTCCATGGTCCATATAGTATTTGCCTCTATTTCCGGGACCATGTTCAATTATTTCCAGAAGACCATAATCTTTAAATATGCCCTGTATTTCGGACTCTCCAGTATGGCATTTTCTTTCCTGGGCGGGTATTTTACTAAATTCATCCCCGACCTTACCATAAAAATAATGTACCTGGCTGCCCTCACCGTGTCTTTTGTAATGCTGCTTTTAAGGTCAAGGATCTCCAGTCACAAAACGGAGCCTACAAAGAAGGATATCTATAAAATAATCCCCATCGGGGCGATTGCAGGATTTATGGCAGGCATCCTGGGCATCGGCGGAGGTTTCCTGTTTGTCCCGGCGCTTCTTTTCTTTATGGGGCTTCCCATGAACCTGGCCACGGGTACATCCCTGGGTGCAATTATCTTTACCTCCATACCCGGCCTTATAGGAAAAGTCATATCAGTAGACTTCAATATCTTATTCGGAGTGATTGTAGGGATCGGGGGGATAGGCGGAGCCAGACTGGGCACCTATCTTAAGACAAGGATAAGCCAGAAGGTGACCAGGGTATTATTTATACTCTTCTTTATTGTAGTATTTGCCCGGGTGATCATCGATATACTTACATGATATGTTTTTAACCGGTGATACAGGCATTTATGAAAAAACCACTTGATTTTTATTTTGATGTATTACATATTAGGTTAACCGCCATTAAGTCAATGGCCGTTACTTTAAGAGGCCAAAAGAAAAAGCATCACTTGTAATTTATAATAGGACTGGACACATGTTTTTAGAATATTTGAAATTTTTCGGGATAGGGCTTGTGACAAGTTCAATAGTAACATTTTTGGGTATCGGCGGAGGTTTGGTCATACTCCCCGTACTGCTTTATTTTACCGATGTGGGCGTAAAGCCGGCTACAGCCATCTCGGCAGTACAGGTATTTTTTGCCAGTTCTTTCGGGACTATCTTTAACTGGCTCCAGAAGACAATCAATTTCAGGTATGCAGTTATATTCGGCATATCAAGCGGAATAACCTATTTCCTTGGCTCATACTTTACAGTAGAAATACCTGAAAATGCCATCAAAATAATATATCTGGTATCTATTATCCTGGCTCTCGTGCTTTTTTACCTGAAGCGAGGCAGCAATAATGATAATGACCTGGCTGCTGCAGCTAAAAGGATACCGGCCAGGATAGATTATTTCAAGATAATCCCCATTGCCCTGGTAGCTGGTTTTTCATTCGGCATACTGGGAGTTGGCGGAGGGTTCCTTTATGTACCCCTACTTATACTGCTTTTTGACCTGCCCTTGAAGATCGCTATCGGGACATCACTGATGATAGTTCTCTTCAATGCAGTCCCCGGCATAATAGGCAAATTGCTTTCCATTGAATTTGATATTTTCCTCGGTATTTCCGTGGCTGTGGGAGCGGTCATTGGGTCGAGGATCGGCACCTTCATAAACAGGAAGATAAGCGAAAAAGTTATAAAGATAGTATTTACCCTTCTACTGGCAGTGATAATAGCCAGAGTTGGATGGGATCTCTATACCAGTTTTGCCGGCGGGGGCAGTGCAGCTTTGCATTGAAATACCCCAGATGCCATTTACGGATAGGTTATTGTTTCTATCTGTATGGAGATTATGTTATTATTTTTATAAGTAAATAATAACTATGGACATGGTCAGGAATGGGAATTTTAAAGGCAGCTCTAGCAGCCCGGGAAGAAAAACAAAAAGAATTAATAGACAAGGCTCTTAAAGAGGCAAAGAGAGTTTCGGATATACTGGTAAAAAAGTTCGGTGCTGCTGAAGTCCGGCTGTATGGGAGTCTCCTGGAAAAAAAAGATTTTAATGAATATTCGGATATAGACATTTCAGTGAAAGGTCTGGGAGATAAATACCTTAGGGCATTTGGCTATTGCATAAGGATGAGTGACTTTGATATTGATATAAGACGATATGAAGACCTTCCTGCAAGGATAAAAGGCATCATTGATAAAGAAGGTTTGAAGCTGTATGGATGAGAAAAAAGATATATATAATGACCTATTGGATCATATAAACTCCCTTGAGATTATAGATACCCACGAGCACTTACCCTGTAAAGAAGAAGACAGGGATATGGAAGCTGATGTGCTGCAGGAATATTTGGGCCACTACTTTAACCGCGACCTTATATCGGCAGGACTTCCCATGGCAGATTATGATAGGCTGATCGGGGAAGACATGGCTGTAGGAGACCGGTGGAAGCTGATAGAACCCTACTGGGATATTTGCCGCTATACTGGTTACGGCAGGTCCCTTGATATAGCTGCCAGGGACATCTATGGTGTGGAAAGGATTGACGGCTCCACCATAGAAGAGCTCAATGATAAGTTTGAAAAAGCCAAAAAGCCCGGGCATTTCAAGAAGATACTTAAGGACAAATGCAAAATAAAGACCAGCCTACTCAATGTGGAGACTTTATCTGATAAATATGATCCCAGGGAAGAGCGGAGCATCCGCTGTGACAGGGAACTATATAGCCCGGTCTACAGGGTGGGAAAACTTGTCCACCCTGATTTTTGGTCACAGATAAAGAACATAGAGAAGCAGTCGGAAGTCAGGATAACATCCTTTTCCAGGTGGCTGGAAGCAACAGAGACAATGATAGAAAAAGCTTATGAAATGGGAGCAGTGGCCTTAAAAAACGGCCTGGCATATGTAAGGACACTGAAATATGATAGGGTTACAATGGCACAGGCGGAAGAAGAATTTAACCGCATATTTACCACCAGCCATATGCCTGACTGGCATGAATTACCCGCACCTACCGGCAAGGCCTTCCAGGATTATATGTTCCATTTCATACTTGATATTGCCAATAAAAAGAACCTTATAGTACAGATACATACCGGCATACAGGAGGGAAACGGTAATATCCTTTCAAATTCCAATCCGGAGCTCCTGTCAAATTTGTTCCTGGAATACCCTGATGTCACCTTTGATATATTCCATATAAGCTATCCCTACCAGGATGAGCTTACGGTTTTGGCCAAGAATTTTCCCAATGTATTTATCGATATGTGCTGGGCCCATATAGTATCTCCCAATGCCTCTGTAGATTCGCTCCTGGAGTGGTTTGATACAGTCCCGCTTAATAAGGTATCTGCCTTCGGGGGAGATTATTTATTTGTTGATGGGGTATACGGACACCTTAAGCTGGCCCAGCAGGATGCGGCAAAAGCCCTGGCAATAAAAGTTGGCGATGGCCTTTTCGATATGGAAAAGGCAAAGGAAATTGCCGGTATGCTTTTTTATGAAAATCCAAAGAATATATTCAGGCTGTAAAAAGGATGAAAAAGATGAAAGCCCTTCTCTGCTACGGTAAAGATGATTTCCGCATGGAGGAAGTCGAAAAACCTGCCATATCGGATAGCGAGATGCTGATCGAACTGGCCTGCTGCGGACTCTGCGGCTCCGACATTGTAAAGATATTTAATACCAGTCCTGAAAAGCCCGCCATATACGGCCATGAGGTAGTGGGTAAGGTAGTGGAGGCCGGGGAGAAAGTAAAAGATTTTAGGGTGGGGGATACTGTAGTGGCAGCCCATCACATCCCTTGCGGAAAATGTCATTTTTGCCTGCATGGAAATCATACCATGTGCTCCATGTTTAAAGAGACCAATATATATCCCGGAGGATTCTGCCAGTATATCAGGCTTTCTGATGAGCATATAAAAAACACCACTTTCCTGCTCCCGGAGAAAGCAGATCCCCTGGAAGCATTGTTCATTGAACCCCTTGCCTGCTGCATAAGGGCTATGGACAGGATGAGTGTTAAGGAAGGTGATATCATCTCTATAGTGGGCGCTGGAGCTATAGGAATATTATTTGTATTGCTTGCCAGGCTTGCAGACCTTGACGCGGTTGTGATAGACCTGGACAGTGAAAGGCTGAAGCTGGCCAGGCAGTTCGGAGCCCGTCATGCCATAAATCCGGCAGATGAGGACCTTCAGGCAAAAATAAGGGAAATTACACCTATAGGTATCGATTCTGCCATACTGACTGTGACCAATATATATACTGTGGCCGATGCCCTGGCATATATAAGGGCTGGAGGGGAGATAAATATATTCGGCATGGGCCTGGACCAGGAACCAATACCTGTAGATTTTAACCGTATATATAAGTCTGAACTTACCATCAGGAGCACATATTCAGCTACCCCGGATACGCTTTCCCGTGCATTTGACCTCATAATAAAAGATAAAAAAATAGATGTCTCCGGCCTTGTATCAGGGGTACTGCCTCTTGCGGATTTTAAGCAGGGTCTTGACCTGATGCTGGACAGGAAGATATATAAGGCTTTTTACAGGTTATAAAAATACGATACCTTCATGCAGGATATAACCAGTATATCGGTATAACTTTTTAAAGTATTTGTAGTATAATCTCATAGGACTAGAAAATGAAATTTTTTTCAGGATGGATATATCATCAATAGAGTCATGAAGAAAATGGCTGGAAAATAATAATTAGGCCCCACCCTTCTGGCTTTTTTTTAAATCATGTGATAGATTAAATACGTACGTTATTAAGTACTTTAAAGGAAAACGATGAACACTATAAACGTGACCAATGCAAGGAAGAACCTATATAAATTAGTAAAGTCAATAATTGACTCTCATAAGCCTGTGCATATTACGGGTAAGGATGGTTCAGTAATTATGATAGCTGAGGAAGACTGGAATGCCATTGAGGAGACATTGTTCCTTTCATCAAATCCAAAACTAAAAAAATCGATACTGGATGGGATGAAAGAACCTATTGATAAATGTTCTGAAGATCTGGACTGGTGATGTATAAGTTAGTTTATACCAGCCAGGCCCAGAAAGATGCTAAAAAGCTGGCAAGATCCGGCCTTAAAGAGAAGGCACAGGATATCCTCAATACTATCCAGGATAATCCATTCCAAAAGCCTCCACCTTTTGAAAAATTGGTTGGGGATTTGCGTGGAGTATATTCACGAAGAATAAATATCCAGCACAGGATCGTATACCAGGTTTATGAAGAAACAAAGATTGTAAAGATAATAAGAATGTGGACACACTATAGTTAATGATATGGCAGTATTTTTAGATGAAGCAAAAATAAATATAAAGGCCGGTAATGGAGGCAGCGGCATTGTCACCTTTTTCCACCTTAGGACCGGAGGCAAGAAAGTAGCTTCCGGTGGAAATGGGGGAAAAGGCGGCGATGTCATAATAAGGGCTTCTGATAATATAACTACCCTGTATGGATTCAAGAAAAAAGTCCACTTCAAGGCAGAGAATGGCTGTACCGGCGGGACTAATAATAAGGCAGGCCGGGATGGAAAAGACCTGATAGTCCCGGTGCCGGTGGGGACAATCGTAAAGGACAGTAAAAACAGGTTTCTGGCTGACCTTTCTTCCGGAGGAGATGAGATAAAGGTAGCCCGGGGAGGCATGGGCGGCAGGGGAAATTCCAGCTTTACATCCCAGAAGAGGCGGTTTCCTGGATTCTGCGAAAAGGGGGAAGAGACTGAAGGATCCTGGATAAGCCTGGAACTAAGACTCCTGGCTGATGTGGCCCTGGTAGGATTTCCCAATGCGGGCAAATCAACTATAATATCGCGGATATCTGCAGCCAAACCCAAGATAGCCGATTATCCCTTTACCACTCTGGTACCCCAACTGGGAGTAGTGACATTTGATGATGAAGATTTTGTAGTAGCAGATATTCCCGGAGTCATAGAGGGAGCCCATGATGGTGTGGGGCTGGGACACAGGTTCTTAAGGCATATCACAAGATCTGCCGTTCTGGTAATGGTGCTTGACGGCCAGAGACTCCTGGAGCCTGGCGGAGATAAGCTCCTCCTCCAGTCATATGAGATATTGAGGAAAGAGTTAAAGCTTTATGATAAAGAGGTATAT
>Ga0180431_10001300_pt1 | contig 35176 bp, 36 predicted proteins | sample SS_ome_11_FD_132459 | JGI IMG/M metagenome (GOLD analysis project Ga0180431, IMG submission 132459) | Hypersaline lake sediment archaeal communities from the Salton Sea, California, USA - SS_1_MS_1 metaG | ecosystem: Environmental > Aquatic > Non-marine Saline and Alkaline > Hypersaline >... | reverse complement strand
GTAAAGTTTGTCGACGATTATGCTGAGGTTACGCTTAGGATGAAAACAGGCACTCATAAAATACTCATGGATCCTGCGGACTTACATGTTCTAGACGAGTGGTCGACCTGGGCGGTCGCCAGTCAGTCAGGTTACCTTCTAGGGATTAAAAATGATTCTGGCGGGATTGTCTGGTCGGAGACCCTCCATAAAATCTTAATTGGTCCAACTGTTAAAGGTTTCGAAATTGATCACATCAACCAAAATAGACTCGACAATAGAAGACGTAATCTGAGAGTCGTTACGAAATCCACAAATCTCCACAACGGGATCAAATACAAATCTTATGCTAAGAAGAACTGTTCTTCAAAGTATAGAGGAGTCACTTGGGATAAGTCAGTTCGTGATTGGAAGGTTCAGTTTAGACACAAAGTGCTTGGGCTGTATATTCAGAAACATTTCAAAGATGAGAAGGATGCTGCGAAATTCTATGATTACCTGAGAAAAAAGCATCTCAATTTCCCGCCAGTCAATTTTCCCGAAGTATCTTAAAGATCTGTGAGACTAGAGAATGGAATGAGGTTTCCAATTCTAGAAGTTGATCATCTAAAGACTGTTTTTGCTTGGGTGGTGATTTCTGCCCTGTAGGGGTAAGATCGTCAACTAAGGAAGTAATTTCCCTTCTTGGAGCTCTTTTCCGCTCCATTTTTCTAATTTTCGGGGTCTTTTTAGGTCCTTCTAAACTACTATGATTGCTAGATCCGCCCATCTCACTGATAATCTCTTCTAGAAGTTTCATTTTCTCTTTATATGAGCAACAAGAACCTTTGACGGCCATCCACTGATCATGAGCGAAGTCTGGATCCAGCTCTGTTGCTGTCCTTGTCAACATCTCATATCTTAGTGAGTCTAGCTTGCTGAGTCTTCCCATAAGACATAATACATCGATCAGTCTGAAATCTTCTCAGAGATTGAGAAGCACATAGAAATGTATGTGTCGCAACCTTCTTGAATCATTATCCTTTCGTGCCTGCGGCACGTCTACTAAAGCACTAGTCATGCCCCCTGCCCGCAGCCCTGCTGTGTGGAGGCATCTCAACTTCTCATCCAAAAGATCCTGATATGATCCAGATCCTTATATTGAGAGTATTAGGGGGTTTATCCCCTATTATTCTTATAATTCCTCTTATCTTTAGATGAGTGGATATTAGTTTTTAAGCCATATAAATCATCATCATCATTATGATTATCATTTTCATTCTGATACCGATCATGATTGAGTAACTCGAGCAGAAGGGATTTGCCCTGAGAGTGACAGGTTGTGAAGCAACCCACTCTGGCGAGAGAAAAAGGACAGCATTTAGAAAAAAAGAGATTTTCAGTGAATAATCTGTTAATCTTTTCAGTATAATGTAGTGTTGGGCAGGAAACGAAGAGAGAATAAACTAAAATAACTGAAATAAGCCCGCTTCTCTTTGTCCTGCCCGATGAATTTTGCGGGCTTTTTCTTTGCTTGGATTGCGAAAAAGAGTTTGTAATGCATCTCTATAAAAAAAGCGCTGTAAACAGCAGGATTGATTAATATCCTGGTCTGGCTAATACTAATGCTCATATAAATCATCATCATCATTATGATTATCATTTTCATTCTGATACCGATCATGATTGAGTAACTCGAGCAGAACCTACTACTAGCACTGCTACCTTCACATATCTTTGCTAGTACCTGGAAGCCCCTCATGGTTTAGATCTTACATGAGGGGCTTCTTTTAGCTTTGGAGCAAACAAATGACGATACCAATCTTCATAATAGTCAAGGATAGATTAGAAGTTCTCAAAGACTCAGTTGCTTCTTATCTGAAGAACATTGATACTCCGATCTCTTTAGTGTTCCATAATTCCGGAACAACTTATGAACCAACTCTAGAATATCTCAAAGAGATGGAGAGTCAAGGTCATAAAGTCTATTGGAATGAGAAACATCAGAAAGAGTTTACAAGACCGAATAGACCCTTTAAGGAGATCATTAAAGAACAAGAGACAGTTAATGAGTCTATCCTAGATTACCGGTCAAAGTATCATCCCGATTACTATGTCTTAACAGACCCAGATATAGCAATTGATCCAGGTGCTGGAGATATACTGGAATTCTATAAGCATCTCTTAAATTTAGAAAAAGCGACTGGTATTGGACCTCAATTAAGGATTGATGATATACCAGATCATTATCCTCTAAAGGAGAAGATGTTAAAGAGGATGGTTTATTTCTGGAATATAAGATCGAAAGCGATCCAAGTCCCTTGGAAGGATAGTTTAGTAGATGCTGTTGTTTGCAATATTGATTCAACTTTTCAATTGAGACCCGGTCTCATACTATGGGAGAAATTAAAGGGAAAGTATTTGAGGACTTATGAACCATATACAGCAGCTCATCTCGATTGGTACATTGATCCGGATAACTTAACTGGAGATCAGATTTGGTATCTTAAGACTTGTGGGTCGGAACATATGCATTGGTCAAATAAAAGCTTAAAACATTCGTAGGTCGAAGGGATTTCGCCATATAAAAGGCAAGCAAATATTGGGTTTGCTAATTTAGAAGGAAGAAAGGAAGGATTAAGATGCAAGCAGTTAGAAAACAGATTACGCCCTATTCCTATCAAGAGGAGATTCTCTCCCAAATCGAGGATCATTTTAATGCTAAAAATTCCCGTGGGAAAGTGATTATGGCCTGTGGGACAGGAAAATCATATATCGCATACTGGGCCCATGAAAGGCTTAAATCACAAAGAACACTAGTTTTTGTACCAACCCTTGCTCTTGTTCATCAAATAACTGCCGATTGGAAAAGATTGAATCCTGAAATACAATATATGGCTATTTGTTCGGATTCGGAGGCCGGAAATGAATCAACAGAAGCGACAACTGATATAGATGAAATTCGACCTTTTCTCAGGGATAATATAAACTGTTTAGTATTTTCAACATATCAAAGCACAAGGAAGCTTGTTAAGTGTTTTGAAAAGAAATTAGATCCATTTGACTTAATCATTTTTGATGAAGCACATAGAACGGCTGGTGGGAAGAATAAGCAAGTTTTTTCCCTATCCCTAAAAGATAGCAATATTCCTTCTAAAAATCGGCTTTTCCTGACAGCAACCCCTAAATTCGTTAGCGATGAAGACGATGGTTTTTGTATGAACGACCAGGATTTATATGGCGAGGTTATATCTGAGTTACCATTCTCAGAAGCAATTGAAAAAGGACTGCTCTCAGACTACCGTCTTCTTGTTAGTGTTGTGGATGACTCTGAGGAGAATTATCTGAAGATTATCAAGCAGAATAAACTTATTAACATCGATTCTCTTAAAATCAAAGATTTTGCAAGGAATGTTGCCTTAGGCCAAAGCTTATTAGACGTTATCTCAAAATATAAAATTAAGAAAGCGATTACATTCCATGGGACTATATCGAATGCGGTTGGGTTTTCTAAAACTTTTAAAAAACTTCTCGGTTATAATTCCGAGACCGGAATACATGCAGATGTTTTACACTCAAAGCAAAAAGCAAAAACTCGACAACAAAGCTTAGACGCACTCAAAAAACAACACGTAGTGTTGTCAAATTGTAGATGCCTCACCGAGGGGATAGATGTTCCGATTCTAGATTCGATTGCATATATTGACCCCAAGCAATCAATTATCGATATTATCCAATCAATTGGAAGGGTCCTCCGAAAAAAGAAAGGGAAGGATTTTGGATACATCATTGTTCCGATTTTTATTAAGAAAGGGGAAAATTATAAAGATGAACTTTTACGGGGGAAGAATCGATCTTTATGGAAACTTGCAAAAATTCTCAAGGTGATGGATTCTGTAATCGCAAAAGAGTTCAAAGGCTACAAAGCGTCTGGAAGAAAAAAGGGGAAAAAGATTTCAAAGGTTATAGTTGAATCTGCGATTGAAGTATCCCAAGATTTCCTGGAAGCACTTAATATTAAAATTGTAGAGGAATCAACAAGTTCATTCGATATTATGCTTGAGGTTTATAAAAAGTATCACAAAGAAATGTTTAACAGAACAAATGGCTTTTCGACTTATAAAACTCCTGATGGAGTCCCTTTGGGGTGCTGGGTTTCTACTTGGAGAGAAAAAATTAGGAATCAGCCAGAAGGAATTTCGGATGAAAAAATAGAAAAATTATTGGATATAGGCTTTGAAATTGGAAGCTCCCAAGCCGAGCTTAGAAATAGACGAGTGAAGAATTTATTAAACAGAGGGGATTTAAAAGGTGAGGACATTATTAAAATTAGGAAGTGGTATGCAAAAGGGTTTTTGTCAAAAGAGCAAATTAAGGCTATTGAGGCAACTTTACAAGACTGGTCATGGGAATCAACCAAAACCCCTATTAGTGACTGGGTAGAGGCCCTGAAGAAAAATCCAGGATTTACCCGGGATCAATTTCGTTTGTATTTTCAAGAACATTATAAGGGAAAAGATCCCAATGGATTTAATAGTGTTATTAGGGCCTTAAAAAAGAGATATAAAGACGAAAATAAAACTCCAGAGGAGTTTAAGGTTTTGAGCGGATTAAGCTGGTGGTCCTGGAAAAATAAATCTGAGATGAGAAAAGAGAAGATTTCCCGGCATGTTGAGAACCTTAAACAACTCCAGGAGTTTACTCCTGCAGAATGTAAAAGAGTATTCGGGTGTTATTCAAATATCGCTTTAGGTGTTAAGCAAATCAGAAAATATTATAAGAGTGGGGACCTAAATGAGAAGGAAATCAAAGAATTAGAAGCAATTAAGTTTTGGTCCTGGACCCCAAGAAAAAATAGAAAAAAGTAATAATCTAGTAATAAGGAGTATTATGATATAAGGTGTTGTGACAAGCATATCAGATTAAGACCATCTGAAAATTTCTATAGCAGAACGTTTCTTAAAAAGACCCCGCAACACAACACCTTTGTGCGGGGTTTTTCTTTGAGTAGGAGCAAAAATATGACTAAGAATGAAGCACTTCAAATCGCAGAACCATACATCTCAAAAAGAAACCGTGCATTAGCGATGTTAGAGCGTAAATTCGGCTCTAATGCCTGGGGTTTGATTGAGTCCCTATCTGCTCCAATCCCTGACCCCAAATATGTTGAGATCGCAAATCGTTTAACAAATGGTGAGTATTCTAGAATTTTGAACGGAGATGTTTAATGGCTAATGTAGATCACTATCACCGCAAATTCTTAGAGAAGCAGGCAGAATTAGAGTCACAGGGAAAACGCTGGTGTACCCACTGTGAAAAAATCAAAGACCTCAAGGAGTTTGAGTTCCTTCCTTGGGTTGAGTCACGCAAAATGCACTGTCGTGAATGTTCTCTAAAATTTAGGGAGTTGCATCGGAATTGGTTAGCCGAGAATAAAAAAAATAAAAAGAAAAAGAAGAAGAAAATCAAACCAAAGCCGCGTCGGGATGACCCATTGAATGGCGTCAGGGTCATTCATAAAGGGCGGAGGAAATCCTATGAATAGTCATCTCAAAAAAAAAATGTATCCGTTGTGGAAAAAGAATTACAGTCCCTCGGCATCGGATTTCTAAGTTTAATCAGTGTAAGGATTGTTTCTCCGCTTATAAGGACTTACCAAAATTTCAGAGAAATAGGTGGACAGATATAAAACAGAGGTGTCTTAACCCTAAAAGGAAAACCTATCCCTATTATGGTGGTAGAGGCATAAAAGTTTATAATTTATGGACAAGATTTTCTCTTTTTATAGACTATATTTCAACTCTCCCGGGATGGGATAATCCAAATTTAGAAATAGACCGGATTGATAATGATCAGGGATATTTCCCTGGAAATATCAGATTCGTGTCGCACGCCGAGAATTGTAGAAATCAAAAACGAACCGTAAAAATCATCTATAAAGGAACGGAGTATACTCGGTATGATTTTTGGAAAACATTTTGCCCAAAATATAAGGATACGGACACTATTCGGTATATGTTAAAGGAAGGGAAAACACCTGAAGAGATTATAAAAAGATATAACAAGTTTGCGGGTAAAGTTTTAGGGAGTAAATACCGTACAGATTAAGATTTTAAGGAATTTTAAAAGGAGGGAATAGTGGGTGGTGCTTATTCAAGTTTGTGAGGTACTTGGTTGTGGGGGTAATCCAGGATACCCTGAGATGCTCCCAGAAAGGCTTAAATAAATGAGTGGTGCTTATTCAAGAAATAAAGGTGCGTCTTTTGAGAGAGATACAGTCAATCTTCTCAAATCCTGGGGGATTAATGCTCAGAGAACCGCCCCAATGCAGGCGGGATTATCGGATACCTATCCGGATGTTAAAATTGAAAATGGTTTATTTTGTGAATGCAAATCTTATAAAACGTTCCCATCCTCTAAAATTATTGAGACCCTGAAAGGTCATAATGTGGACTTAATGCGGATAAAAATAACCAATAAGGGCAGTTTCTGGGCTATTAGAGATGATTTATTTAAGAAACTGTTAGACGCATATTCAAAGGAGATAAAATGAGGTGGAAAGCGTATACTAGACAAAGTGAATCAAGTGAATCTCTTCCAGACTTTATAGACGACATCATCGGGTCAGCATTACCACAGCCGCGGGATATGGTGGTAAATGCTATTTGGAATTACCCTCCGGAACAATATGAGATTATTAGATTTGAGACAGGAATTCAGGCATTTGATGTTGATAAATCTGAACTACTGGACCGGGAGATTATCTGCAAAAATCCAGGAACGGAAGTCCCCATTGCGTCTCTTTTAACTCATAAAAATCCAACGGTGAGGGATGTCGTGAAACGGATTTATGGAGGTCAAAACTTTTTTAACCCGAAAAAAGATTTTCTATCCCCATATGATCCAGATGATCCAACCGTGTTTATAGATCGGGGAAACAATTACTAAGGGAAAATAAAATGGATAATCAGATTTTCATTCTAAGGCAACAACCTTTCCTCTCACGAACCGGTATCGGGCCTGACCAACTTACACCTATAATCCCAATTGATTCGATGACGGGTGGTTCTATTAACCCGATGCTAGCTGGGATGGTGTGTGATAATATATTTATCACCCCCTCCGATGGGCTCCGGGACCCAAATTTGATTGATTTCGACTTTATCTGGGCTGGTTACTTCCTAACTACAGATCCGGTTTCTCAGGAGATTTCCATAGGTAGGAGGATTGACATACTACTTAAATATTTGCAGTGGCATTTAATTCAGGTTTGTAATATGAATCACCTTTGGCCAGAACACTTAAAAATTAAAGAGGTCCCGGAAAAAAGAGTTATTATTCCATTAGACTCAACCCGTTTCACATGTAGATGCTTTATCCCTGTGCTTTATAAAAAAGTTTTTGATTTCTTTTTACTGAGCCTTAGCATTCAAAAAACAATGTTATCAGAAATCATTAATTCTCCAGAAACATATTTAACTCATAAAAATCCAAGGATCAGGCAATTTGCAAAAAGGACTAGAGGGAAAATAATATGACTGATAAAGAGAAACTGCAACAACTTAAAATTCTTTGGGAAAATCTCAAAAAAATGAGAAAAAATGCAGAAACATCTCTACGCTCTAAAATGACTAGACGTTACCTTCAACAATGTAAAGAGATTCGCAAGTTTTTAGATAATTTATAGGAGAACATATGAATATCTTTGAGGAACTAAAACTAGATCTATCCCTAGAACCTATTTTTAAATCAAATGCCTGGTCTAAAATGGCATCGGCTTGTGAAAGGAAACGAGCTAAAACACTTTCTTATAAAGAGGCACTTCTTGCTTGGTTATTGGTTGAGAAATATAAACCTGAGACAATTATTGAGATTGGGGGACAATTTGGTCACTCGGGACTGATATGGTTAGATGCTGCGGAGAGGAATAACCTCACATTTATCACAATTGAAATGGGAAAAGACCCTAATAACACCTATGCTGAGGTTTCTCAAGGGGACTTACATTTACTTCCAGATAATCATCCGAATCTAGTCAAAGTCTTTGGGTCTGCTGAGGATGAGTTACCAAGGCTACTAACAGAATATAATGTAGAGTTGGTCTTCCATGACGCGGCCCACACTTGGGAACATGTTCAGCTTTGTGTTATGATGGTCAAAGCTGCTAATCCAGCTTGCTTCCAAACCTGTCATGATTGCAGACTAGGGATGTGGCAACCTGATGTTATGACCAGGTATGGGGTTGTTCATGCTGAGAGACCTGTCTTCGAACAAGAATTCGGAGAAGGCTATTATCTCAGATTCTTAGAAGACAAATACGGTTTTGGAGTAGCAATTAGGTTAAGTTAGAGGACCCACCAATTTGTTCCATCTGATTGAATCCTAACAGCTACCATAGGCCCAACGGTTTTAGTATTAGCAAGATCAATCTTAGCTGAGTCTAAGGTTGCGATTGTTGTGCTATTTCCACCTTGACCAATATGTTTAACTGTAAAGACCTTGCCGGTTGGATATGTTCCAATTGAGGCTAGATTTACATTTATTGATCCACTAGTTGTTATCGTATCGTCGGAGACTGTTGCAATATAGTCAAGAGCTTTGTGCGTAATATTAAGCGTTTGGCCGTGAATTGTTGCTGTGCCCGAAGCAGTTATAACCTTATGATCATTTCCGTCCGCATTGGTCCAATAAAGATCGTTATTCTTACTCGAATTTGCCCAGAGAGTCAAATCTGCTGCGGGTTGTGAAGCTTGAACATCAAACTGTAACCCGGTAGGATCTATGAGACCAGTAACAGTTAATTTACCTCCAACACTTAAATCCCCTCCAAAAGTCGATTCATTAGTGTCATAATCATAGGTCAACTGGTTGTTAGTTGATAATACCCCGCCTGGACCAACATAAGGGATTCGCTTCTCAGTTAAGCCGGTTTCAATGCTTCCCTTAACATCCAAATTCATCTCAACAACAAAGGTGGAGTCGTACCCAGTATCTTGGACCTGGGAGTCATTATAACTCTTTAGATGTAAGTCTCTGTAACCAGTCCCAGCATCTCTAGCAGTCGTTATGAAATCAATACCATCCTTAATTTGTCCATTTTCTCCAGGATAACCAAGTCCTATAGATCCATTATCGGCTTGGACGATTAACTCACATTCTGGAGTATCCTCGGATTGATAGTCCTGATCTTGTAAATCTATTGCTGGGGAATGGATAAACCATCCACCTCGCTTAGCGATACCTTTAAGTCTAAATCTTCCTCTGCCTGGTCTATCTCTTCTCCAGGAGGAATCCTGGGGAGTATCATAATCCCACTCTTCCCCGTCTATAGAACCAAATGCTGAGATAGAGGCTGATAAAGGTGAAGCTTCCCAGTTGCGGATCTGTTCTTTAGTATCGACATTAAATCTACCGAAAAGTAGATGTTCATAATCTCTTGGAGCTATCGCGATCCCCATAAACTGAGGGCCAGCAAAGGTTTCATATCTTCTTGAAGGTTCCCATCCCCATCCTTCTGTTGGCAGGATACCATTAAGGTTTGGAGAAGTAGCATCGGGAATAAAACTTGCATTGCCAGTCCCGGAAGGATCAATTGGCGGTTTAGGTCCGAGATTCTGTCTCGCAGCGATCCTCTGTTCATAGGATGCTGTTGAGGGGAGAAGAGACATCTCAGGACCAAGTTTACCAAGGATTGTCCTTCCAGGAATAGCATCAGCCACAAATGAACCAGTTCCGCCCATTCCAGTTCCTGTGATGATTGGGCTTTCTACCCCGGCACCTCCGATTGGACCTGGAAGATCAATATCGCCGCCTGGGATGATTATATCTTGATCCCCGCCCCCACCTCCAGTTACCGGGATATCGTCAGTTGGGGGCTCATATGGTATAAAGTCAGGGTCTGCTGGTATTTCCGGAGTTCGAACTTCCAATCTCCACATTCCTGGTTTATTTCCAGTCCAGTGACCATGGTCCATATTTCCATCATATCTGAGATGCACTAATCTCCATACACCTCTATCTCCAGCATCTTCCCAGGGAGTTGTTTCGAAGTGTAATGGAGCATCCCTGACCGGGTCCATATAGAAGTATCCATTGGTCCAGATATGGTCTGAGTTAATTGGTTGTCCATCTAAAGTGATCCCACAGTCGTGCTTATCCCCGCCTGGATTCCCAGCATGCTCGTATCCACTTCTAACCCAGGACCCAAAGGCACCAGTAAAATCATTCGATTTTATATCACCTGATTGCCCGTCCCCAACGGCTGTCTTTAATCCAAAAGCTCCAACTCCATCGCCAGACTTCGCATAATTTAAGGTACAAGTAGCTCCACCAGACTTGCTAAAGTCAACAGCGGCTGGATCAACAGTAGGATCATAAAACTCTGAGGTAGGATCGACCGACCCTGGCATACGAGAAATCTTCTGAAGTGCTAAGGATCCCTGGAGACCTGCTGTTCTCTCACCGTCTCTGTTATTCCCCTTAATATCGGAGTATAAGGTCGACATTTTCGCTGGACCCTCTTCCCTATGATGAATGATTAAAGCATTAGCGTTTTCATCCATCCCTGGTATCTTCGCGCCGACAATTGGGAAGAAAATGGGTACCTGCTGATCTTCTCTAGTTGCACAAACAACAATACCTGGGGTTCCTCCGGGCATATCATCTTGACCTTTGAAGATCATCTTCCGCATTCTTCTGTCTACGGCATGCGTATCATCGGTCCCTAAAGGAATTCTAGGATCGGCTTGGTGACTATAATCGTCCGTGAAGTAACGATCCTCATCATCGTTTGGATTATTAGGATCTCTTACTTCCCCTCTATAGACTACGTCAAATATTGGGAGTATTTGGCGATCATCAGCACCTGCGGACTTAGTGACTTTTACTGGAGTTGCTGTTGTGGGCCCACTTCCTGTCCCTCCGGGGGTGAAGGCTGAAGTTTCAACGGAAACGCCAGTTGCTTCCTCCATCATTACAGGTATTACTTGACCACCATAATATCCTTGAGGTCTCTCTTTATAGTCCCGGAAGTATGATCCGGTGGTATAACTTGGGGTAATCCCCACTGGAATGTTAAACCAATAAAAATTACCATTAACATCCCCGAGTCTTTTAAAGATGCTTCTTTCTTCGTCTGTTCCATTACCATCAAGAGCGGCAAAATCTGACCGGTGATTTCTTGTCGCCATCCACATTGTGTCAATTTGAGAGGGATGCCATGGTTTAGTAATCAGGCCCCCGTTTAATCCATAAGCGGAGAGCATTGGGGAGGAGACCCCATCAAGTGCGTGCTCTCTTCCGACAATAAAGCCATATGTTGAATATTTGATTGGCTGTGCTTGACCGTCAAGTGACATTTATTTCTCCCATCTCGAATTTCGGTAATCTCTCGGCTGGCCATATACGAATTGCCTAATAACGTCTGGTAGGTCTTTAGAAAATTGTTCAATTACACGTGAATCTCTGGCATTAAAGATGGTTGAACAGGCACCATTTCGCCTACAGGTATATCTGATAGATCTGATTAATGGCACCATCTTCTTTACCAGATACAGTCCTTCCCATGCTGCTGTCCCAGCAATATCATCTCTGACCCCCTGGAAAGCTAGATTAGCAGCTTTTCCTAAAATTTCGCTCACCTCATAATCATTAATTGGAATATCTTCAGGTTTAGTAACATCTGCCATTGGATATTGTCCAACAATTGATTCGTCACTCCCTGTCCTTTTAAAAGCAAATCTTGCGTTTACCAAGTCAGTGTAAATCACCTTAGAGGGTAAAGTACCAGAATATTCTCCGTTACTAAAGTCAGTAACCGTGTATTCCTCCCCAGTATAATAAAGATCCTGTCTAAATTTCTGCGTGTTTAAAAACTCAACTGTTATAGGAATTCCGATTCTATGTTTGGCTTTAACATAAGCTAAATTCGCAGCAGCTCCATCAGTCACCCCTCCAGCCCTAGGATTAAGACCTTGAAGGTTCTCAAGTTGGAAAGGAAACATTATAGTTGTCGCACCAAGTCCAGTAAAATCGTCTGCGATTGGGGCAATTTTAATGATACCCAGATAGGGATCCAAAACTGAGGCTGTATATGGTCCTGGAAGATTGATATTAAAATCGAAATTACCACCTTCCTTGGCCTGTTCAATATCCCAAGACTCAAACTCGGCGACTTCCCTCAGAGGCTGTCTCTCAGTGAATTTACGTGCATAATCGAGATAGACCTCTGATGGTTGATAATTTCCCAATGCCGGGTCTAACTTAGATGCCATTTTAGTCTCAATCGTCCTGAACAATTTCATGTCATCAGGATAAATTCTCCAGGTTGTTCTCCAATGCCGACGGATAGCTTCGTGTCTTTTAGTAGCCTTCGCAGGATCTAATTGTTTCCCGGCTGCCCCCTGGTAAAAAGTATCTGGCTGGTTTCCCTCAGAAACATCATACATGTACATCTCAATGGCCTTCTTCATCAAGCCACCATTTAACCAGGTATATCGGACAGCTGCATCCCCCACACCTAAATTCTCATCGGTTGGAATTATATTGGTGAGATATTGAGCGGCGATATCGAAACCCCAATTAGAAATTGCATATTTGATTGGATGCCATTCCCCGGCCCGGACAAAATAGTCTGACCCATCCACTTCCCATTTTTCATCATGAGGGCATTGAAGGACGTTCACTAACATTCTAGTGAGTCCATATTTGTTTTCCGTAATTGGGGTGGTTGATGTTTCTAAATCCCAATCAGAATCGTAATAATAGAAGACTTCAAACTTGTTTTTACAAGTTGAAATTATTGAGTGTGGACGACTGTTCTTTAAAGACCTAGGTTTAATCCTGTTATTCAGAATTCTTGAAGAGTTAGCGACAATTTCCGGTGGCGGGCTGAAAGTCGGCTTAAATGCCTCGGAATCTGCCTTTCTGAGATGTATATTGCCAATTCCATCACAATATAACTCTAACCTTCCGAATTGACACAATTCCCTTAGGATTAGGTCTAATGGTTTTTGGTCATAAAGGACATTTAATAACGGAAAGTTATTTTCTAATTCCCCGGGAGGATCATCCAGGATTAGTTGCGGCACCCAAAAATTATTCTCAATATTCGGATTATATGACGGAATTGTTGTCCCCGCAGAAGTTACATCATAATAATGATCTGGTAACTGGTAAGCTGTTGCCCACCATTTCGGATCTAATAGATCTAAATTCCCTTCATAGACGCGTAACCAGTTCCGAAGTAACATATAAACTAATTGTAAAGCCGTCCAGGGTTCGTTAGTAACAGGATTTAAAGTTTGCTCAAGATATCTCCGCTCATTAAACTGAGCTGCTTGGTTAGCAAGAAAATTATCGGATGAACCAACTCCAGCTCTTTGATATTCCCCATCAATTTCCCCGATAGGCGGGCGGAGAATATTGTTCACTTTACGCATCATATTAATCTGAGCAGAGTAAACTCCAAATTTCCAAAGATACCGGATATCTGCTAATTGCCAAACTTGATAAAACTCCCCAGAAACGTCTCCTTTTAAAGGGATGACTGGAAAGGATAACTGACTTCCTATTTTTCCGGAAGAAGTAGCCCTATTAGACGATACCCGGACCCAATGAATTAGATTCATTGAGTTATTAAGAGACTCAAGGGCAGCAGAATTATGTGTCTCATGTAATCTAATAGATCCGATAAATGGGGAAGTCCCGGTCGATGTTTCCCAAAAGAAATTCTGACTTACTACCGGATGATCATTTAACTTTATAAATGTATTTGCTTTTGCTGAGTTCATTTATGTTACCCTAGTATCAGATAAGTTCTGCTAACGGTTAAACTGTGGATAGTTTTCTGATTACTGTCTGATCCTGCTTGTTCCAAATCCTGAGTTATTTCAATCGCTTCTTGGTCAAGATAATATTGTTCCCCATCCAATCTCGGCGGTGGCAAAGGATCCATTCCAATACGCTCAATCCTATAATTCATTGTTAAAGATTGAATATAGCCAGTGGAAGATACAACTAATTTATTCTCGGTCATATCCCTATCAGTCACTCTCTGCATAGTGTACCGGTAACTCGTTTTATAAGAAATAACCGGGTTAGCAGAAGTAACATACTGTGCAGTTAAAACAACCGAAAACTTGTTTAAGATCTCATCAAATTCCCAGGAGTCCTGAACCACATAAAGAATACTAGCCCCTAACGTTGTTTTAGCATCATCGACGATTCTTGGACGGACAATAGTTTCATAGGTGTTTTTAATATTACTGTTGTCGTAAATTCCTACTTGAAGCAAAACATTATATCTGATCTCTGACTGAAAGTATGAATAAACTTGTAAACTTGAAGGCTCTTCCGTTTCAATTTCAGGGAGATCCACATCAGGAACTGCGAAGGAAGCTCCACCCGTAGCCGCAGTTAAATCGCTGAAGTTCGGGAGAGAAGGAGTTGATTCAAGGCTAAAATACTTTGCCCTGGCAGGGTTAACAGTTAACGATGTTAACACTGAGCTTACACCGGTAAATTGAGGCGTATAAATTCCACCAGCGGCGTCTGCTATTAATTGTTTCCGAAATTCAACGGTTCCAAAAGCTTTCTGAAAATTATACTGTATTTGTTCAACATTACGTCGGACTAATTTCCACTGGCTTGTATCTTCATCCGGGAGTAAGGTTGCTAAAATTCCAATCGCATATGATTCAATATCCGACTCTGCATACTCATAAGCGTTCAAACCTGAGGGTGTTCCCACTCCCGCTGCCGTATACTCGGCTGAGACCATTATCGACGGCAATTCGTTAGATTCCCGCATTAAATTAATGATACCGTCTCTACGGTAGACATCATCGACTTCTGGTGCTGCTTTCTGAATAGTGATGCTTACCTGGGATGAAATTAAACCTAACCCACCCCCACCACCAATATCGAACTCGGATCCAATCTTCTGATGTTCAAATCTACTATGCCGGGTAAATTCTTCAGTGCTAAAATTAAAAGTGTTGGTGCTAACCCCTTCATCAAACTCAAGAAGAATTGGATGGACATCATATTCAAGGGTTGCTTCCTGCAACTTATAATAATCAATCTTACGGATTAAAACTTGACACTCAATTCTTGCCTCAGTGACCCCATCAAAAACCCGAGGTCTACCGTGAACATGAAATTCTCTCGTACCATACGTTAGAGTTGCCATTTCTTCTCCTAAATTTGCTTACCATTGCTGCTAATGATTTCTTGGTCTTCTGAAGAATATGAGGTTTCCTCTTCTGGCTCAATGTCTAACAAGACATTATTTCTAATTCTCTGAGAGATCCGTAAACCATGAATACGCTCTAATTCCTCTGCTGTCCTTTGGATTCGCTCCCAATTTGGTGCAAGACCTAATTCTCTGTAGCCTTTAATAATGTTTAGAACATCACGTTGGACTAATTTTTCCTTAGAAATTTGCTTATCCGCCTTAGCTCGAATCATTGCGTTTGTGATTGCCGCGATTGCCATACCAATCCCAGCACCTATCGCCGCTCCCCAACCACCAAAACCAGCCCCTACCTCTGCTCCAACTGCAGCCCCGGCAACAGTCCCACCAACAGTTGCAGTTGCGGATATTGCCGTGGTCAGGTAACCTGTCGCTCTCTCCGTCGGAGTTGTCAGTGGGTTTGTTTCCCCAAAAGCTTCTGCAATTCCAACGCCGATAGGTTGGGGTGAACTAAACTGGGAAAGTCTATTAACCGCCGTGTTTCCCAAATAGACAGCCCCTGCCCCCTGATTAATTTGCATTATTTTCTGATTTGCTGATGCTAGTAGTCTGTTAAAATGATTCTGTTCCATATCATTCCTATATTGGTCGAATCGAAGTAGCCCACCCAATTGATCCTGAGTTCGCAAAAGGATTTATAGCTTTATCAATCTCAAAGCTGTTCGTATACATTTGCCGAATCTTTCTATTAAACAAACGTTTCAAATATCGAACTAGTTCCCGGATGTCATCGTCAGTTAATTCGATCCCATATTCCATTGCTGTTGACATATATTGCTGCATCGCCTGCATGACTAATTTCTCAGCCTTCATCTCGGCGCTAAAAAGTCCCCGAATCACTGCAGCGCCAAGATCCCCCGCAGCTTGACCAATGGCCATTGTAACAAGGGATCCGACTGGTCCGGTTTTGGAGAGGGCGGCAGCACTTAACCCTAAAGCATCCCCGGCAACGGAACTGAGGGTGGCAAGAAGATTTGCTTGCCTCTCAGATGGTGTTTTTTGTGGATTCGGAACTCCAGCCGCTGCTGCTAGAGAATCAAACCCAGCAGTGACAGCCGCCCCAACACGAGGGGAGGTAATATTAGCCATAGCAAACCGACCCCATAAATCATTTCCCAGCATCCGGTCAAGGTTTCGGTTATATTGCTCTAGCTCCTGGAGAAGATTATCAGATTCAAATCCCATTTAGTCTCCTAAAATGGCCCATAAACTGAATTAACCATCAACTCTGCCTCCGGTGGAAGGGTGTCCTCCCGTTTATTCAAGTCTTCCATAATCCGGTTTGCTCTTTTCATATCCTGGACTTTTTGATACTGATACCGAAGGATTGCCCGGATCAAACCTTTTAAGGCTGAGTTTCTCTCAGCCCCCTCTAATTGTGTAATTGGGGTTCCCTGGACCTCTGCAGTCTGCAAAAGCCTAAGGACCTCTGCTTGGGTATTCTTCTCTGCTATTTTCTCATCCTCGTATAAGACTTGGATTATAGAAGAAGCGATTTCTCCTACGGCATCACCAACAGCTTGACCAACCATAGCACCGACCGGCCCCCAAATTGCGCCGATACCTGCCCCAACCACTCCTGCGCCGAATTGTGATCCTGCCCCGAGCCTATTAGCAAATCTTTCAGCCGGGGTGGTTGAACCAGAAATCATCCCAGGGCTGCCCGCGATAAGAGAGGTTCCAAATTCAGCCAGTGCGCCTGCAACTTTTGGACCTGCAATTGCCATAGAAAGGCCGGTCATCCGAGTCGATTGGACAATACTGTTAAGTCCCTTGTTTATCTTCTTAAAACCTCGGTTTAGGCCAGCTTTAACCTGTGATTGAGCAGTCTTAGCCTCAACTTTTTTCCGAAACTCAGCCTGACGCTCCGGGAACGGTTCCAATGCCTTAAAGGTTGATTCAAACCCTTTATATCGGGCATGTTCCTTAATATGGATCGTTTCGGCTGAAGACCGGAAAGGAGTGCCTATTGGTGAATATCGTCGTGCAGCTTTTGCCCGAGCATGTATTCTAACGGCCTTTTCATATGGGACAGTCTCTACATCTTTACTTTTTACATTGCGGGATCGACGCCCAGGGCGACCATAAGCAGATTTTTCGAGTTGCCGCTGGATTAAATGTTCAGGCACGGAAGGAAATGGAGCGGGAGGTCCTTTATAACTTCCCTTCCCCTCCCCGGAACTCTTAGCTTCTCTTCCGGAAGTCTTCTTATCCCATGCTTTTTGAGCAGCCCTTTGGCGGGGTCTGGCAGACCGTTCTTTATCAATCTGTTTCTCTCTATTATAGCCTTTTCTCTCTGAGGCATCTAAGGCTTTCTCCGAGTAGACATATCTTGCGGCGGGCTTTCCGCCAACAGTCCCCATCTCAATATAAGCCCCTTTCGGAGCGCCTGCAATAATATCAGTCTCCGGGTCATATCTTGTCCACTCAGTTGAAATTGTCTTCCGACGTTTCTTTGCCATTTTTTAGTCTTCACTGCCGGGGCTGATTCCCCAGCCACCTCCAAATTGATCAATATAATCTTCAGTTTCGTCCTCTCCCATAACCTCCTGGACAATGTCAACCCAGTTTACCTTTCCAGCCTGGGCTCTCCGGGTTGATTCCCGGATTGTTCCTTCAAGACCAGGAACATCCATTCCAAAGGTTTCACTTTGACTAATTGAGACGCCGCCATATTCCCGGGCAGCTCCAGCTTCCAAATCTTTTCTATCTGAGATTAATTGTGCAGTCTGAGCCCCGATCTGAGAGATTGCGTCGCCGAGAATTGTTCCAATGACTGCAGCTCCAGCCGCTTTCTTTTTCCCTTTAGATGCGAGAGAAGCCGCGCCAGCATATCCACCCGTCGTCGCTGCGCCGCCAAGGTTAAACAGACCTGACACAATGTTAGCTCTTTTTTTCCAAGGAGTCATTAAATTAGATCCCAGCGCTCCACCCACTTTCTGAGCAAAGGCTGCTAACTGTTTGACCCCTGTTTGTAATAGCTGAGCATTAACCATAGCTTTTTCATACCCTTTCATCGTCTCTTCGGTTGCTTCTTGGATTTTCGCAGCCCGAGACGTAAAGGTTTTTTGAGCCTCTACGGCAGCATTGTATAAAGTTTCGGCTATAGTAATTTTCGGCATCAGCTTAGACTCCAGCTGCTGGAGATTCTCAAGTTGTTTATTTGCAGTATCAATGTCCTTCTTGAAGGTAAAAGCAGTTCTCTCTGCCGGGGGAATTCCCCGTTCCTCCTCCTCCTCATCCATTGATTCAATGAAAGTCCCTAAAACGTTTAAGGACTCTCTGAGATCCGGGAGACTGTCACTGAAATAACGTTTTAGAGTCCCCAGATAATTTAATAGATTTTTTAAGTCTTTCTCTACTCGGGCAGAGAATTTCTCATTTTCCCTCTGAAGAGCAGACTCAATTTGTTCTCTAGTTCGCGCTTCCTTTGCCATTTAGTTTACTTTCTATCTCAGATTTAGTCCTGGCTTCAAGTTGAAGTGCTTTGGCTTTCAGTTCCCCATTATCATAAGGCTCCATTAATTCACCGGCATATAACACATTTCCAACCGACAAGGCCATGTTAGTCCAATCCTCTACTGCCCTGCGATGCATCACCTGGTATCCAAGTTGCCGGACTTCTGGAGAGAAGTTTTCAATCCAATATTCCCAATCAAAGGGTGGTTTATAATAACAGAACATCCTAAATTCATCGAAAGCGGCTGCTTGCTCCTCTGAGATGCTGTCAACGGCTTCCTGTAATGATTTTTCTTCAAGATTCTCCCCAGCAAGGGCTTTCTTTAAATCGGGATCCTTAATTGAGTCAATGAATTCCTGAGACCACTTCTCTTCCATTATGTTGCCCCTCCAGTGATTTCAATCATAGGGGTTGAGTCGTCGATATACATTATTTCAAACCTAATAGGAATGTTCACTAACGCTTGGTTCTGTAGATTCACCGACCCATCCGGCATCGGGATCGCTTTAGCAGCAGAGATTCCAAGCCTCCCCGACTGTTTAGGCGTAAATGATAAACTTCCTCCGACTTGATCTCCCATCTCATCCCCTGGTTTCATTGAGAAGTTCAGGTTACCGCCGAGATAGAGACTCATTACAGACTGAGAAGCATATCGTAATACGGCTGAGAAGAAAAGTCTAAAGCCTTTGTAATAAAGACCTTTAGCGTAATCCCCAAGTTCCTCATACTGTAATGGAACAGTATCCATATCACATTCTAATTCCCAACCAGCCTCAGTGATGCCTAATTCAACCCCGTTGAAATTAACCACCCCGGCATTAGGGAATGAACTGAATAAAGTTGGCATTTAAGACTCCTTAGACTATGTTATTGACAAAGTTGGACTAGCCCAGGTAACACTTCCACCAACTGTCGTGCTAGGGAGATACTTGCCCTGAGCTCTCCAGAGATATTGCTGGAGGCAACTTACATCAGCATCAGTGGCAGTTGTGGCTAAAGTTCCAGTATCTCCAATCTTCCAAGAAGTGCTAGCACCTGTCTGATGCATTCCTGGTGTTGCAACATACCAGAGGTTATTGAATTGAACCATTGGGGCAAAGAGACATTCATCCATATAGAAGTTAGCAGCACTAGCAATCACTACAGACTTGCTATTAGTCCCAACTGCCAGAGATAATGTTCTCGTATCCTTAGCCCAATTCAACTTAACATAATTGCTTCCCGATGCTTCTGTAAAGTTTACGGGATATAGATTCTCATCCAAGTCTAATTGGAGAGTTGACCAAGTAGTTCCATCATTACTGTATCTGACGGAAGCATAGTATGGTTGGTAAGTTGTAAGAGTATTTGTGATAGCTTGCTTGAATTCCCAAGAAGTAGTCGCATCAAACTTCACTGAGTAGGAAGTCGTTACATTTGGATTACTTCTATAAAGATACGTGCTATCCAAAGAGACTGCTGAGATTGAAGTCCCAGACGCTGTCCAGTTAGTAATTGCTGTTGGTGTTCCAGCTGTCCCCGTAAATGTATCAAATCCAGGGTTACTAAGAATACCGGGTACCTCTGCTCCTTGCACAGTTAATGAAACATTAGTCCCAAGTCCACCAGAGACTGATAAAGCATCAAATCCAGCAGCGGGAAGACTAAGTTTAATCCTCTCTTGACCTTGGGTAGTCTGGTTCGTATATGCATCCGATGTGCATAATGCGGTAACAACTCCATCATCTGCATTAGATGTGCAGAAGCAATTCTCAATATCATATCCACCATGGTCTTTATAGAGACGTATTACAGTCCCACCATCGCAGTTGTTTCCGACTGCAGCAGAGAAGGTACCGAATGTAATCTCTCTAGATCTTACGAGGTATGAATTCGTATCCATGTATTCCCAAAGAGAATCATCAGGATCGGCGAAGATATTTCCGAGGATAGCGGCGTTTGATTGAGTTGAACTAATTCCTGCCGCAGCCGCTAAGTCTTGAAGACCTCCTCTATCAGAGGCCGATATACTGTTAACATAAGCAAGCAATGATGCTCTTGCGGTACTAATAGCTGAGGTTACTGTTGACCAGTAATCCCCTCCATTGGCATTGTTAATGTCCGTCTGGCGATCTAAAAAGTTGCCAGTGATGTCATTTGCATAGTTTCGAGCCTCGATATAAGGCTTGACTACTAGATTATAGTTGTCTTTCGCGTCTGACCAAGTTGGTGCAGCCATTGGCTTTCTCCTTTATTAACTTTCATTCGCTACATCGATGTATAATTTAACTGTTAGTTTTTTTCCGAAAACTATCTGATCTCCCGGATTTGGCAAAGTATAGATGGAATCACCCGAGTCTATAATAGATTGCACTGTGATACCATCATCTCTAGTCATGAATTGGAACTGTTTCCGAACCTCGGCCTCTAGTTCTAATACTCCAACTGACTTAGATGAAGTAGCGACAGCTCTCCTGCCGATGACTCCTTCCTGACCTAATTGACTCATTGTGGTTGCAATTAGCTCAATCTCAACATCACATTCCCGGAATTCTTGATTATGGAGATCTGTGGTTTCTCTCATATCCCTAACAATCGCCGCAGCAGGCCGTAACTGAGATAAAAATTGAGTTGTTGGGAAAGCTGAGATAAGGACTTTCCGAAAGACCTCCCCGCCTCCCGTCCAAGTCATGTTCTTCAATTTATCTCTAAGAGCTATCATTGCTGCTCTATAGGAAGTTGTTTGAGATGTTGTCTGAGTCCCCAAATCAAACTGTATCGTATTTCCAGTATCGTATAGAGGGAAGCATTCAAACTCGATTGGAATCGCTGCTCTTTCATCAGCAGCATTTGGCATCTCTCCGTTCCAATGACCGAATGCAGATGGACAGGTAAAACTGGAACCCGCACCGTCTATTGGATCGAATCTGAGTTCATGCATAATCACAGGCATTCCAACTCTATTATTTGAAACATTGAATTGTTGTCCTGCGGTTCCCCAAGTAAAAATGGAAGCCATAGCGTTTTGATCAAAATCATACAGTTCTGTGCGGACGTAAGCCTTTTGCCCTGTCAGCCATGCGAATGTTGGCCCTAACTCATCAAACTCAGCCTGATTATAAAGTTCGTCCACTTCGAGTTGAACAGAAGAGCATCTTCCAAGCTCTAAGCCATAGAATGTGATGATGCCTTTGTTAAAGAGAGTCTTTTTGATCGTCATGTAACATTTCTCCTTCATTGAAGGAAATGGATTAAAAGAATATTAGTATGAAAGAGGGGTTGGGGAAACTTACAAACCCAACCCCTCCCCCTATCACACCGGTGTCAAATCTCTTTATAGCTCTTCTAAAGAATCTAAGTCCGGAATTGTTGTATCCTCAGATTCCTGGTTAAACTCTTCTTCCTCATAATCATCTTCATCAATGTCCGCGAATTTGTCAGCCGCAACAACATTTCCACGACCCTCATCATGTCTGACTGGTCTTAGTTTGACCATATAATCTCCATAACGGAACCAAGGAACCGCTTCTTCTCCTTTAGTCCATTTCTGTAACCGAATCCATCTTGAGAGAACTTGACCGTCTGGCCCATCCTGTTCAAAGGGGTTGAAGGTTTCTTTTTGTCCTTCAGGGGCGTAAGCTCCGGGAGAATGAACATATCCCGTAGTATTGAGATAGTTTCTCACCTTCTCCGCTTCTTTCTCAGTTAATCTAACAAAGGATGCGGTTGGGGTTCCTGGATCACTTGGATGGTTTCTAGAGACTTTACAGATGGGGAGAAGTAAAAGTTGGTCTCTTGGATCCGTCACAGTGGGTTGCAGAATCTTATTAAGATTGATTGTCCACTCATCAAATGGAGCAGTTGCTACGATCTTAAGCTTATAGATCTGCTTTTCTGTCGACTTATTTGTCTTTTTAACGGTAGATTTTGTCTTAGTCTTCTTCTTAGCCTGTGCCATTACATTATTTCCTTATTTCTAGAGAATCGATATTTTTAAGTCAATCTGGAAAAGAGCGCTGGGTCAATCAAGCAGCGCCCTGTCTGATGGTCCGGTCCAATGGGGGAGGGATCCTTCCGGGAGTATTCTGATCCCTCCCCCACCGATTATCTTTAAGATCAACTAGTCTAGTTGTTGACCTTGATTATGGTATAGGGCAAAAACGCCGCTAGCCCGTATTGACGATAGATTGTATGACCGCCCATGTAGTGCTGGCGACCAACAGCATCACTAGTAGGATTGTAGCTGATATTCTCAGGACCGTCAAATTCCACTAGCGTGAATGGTTTTTGCTGTCCGAGGTTAGTCACTACAATGTACCAGTCCCCGTCATCGAGTAGATGGTTCTCATGAAGACTGATAGTAGCACCATAAGCCTTTTGGAAGGCAAGAATAGTGTTACCAACAGATTGAGTTCCAGCTCCACCCTGGGAAACCATCTCAACATGGAAAGCTTCAGTCATTGCGGAAAGCAACGTTGGGGAGAAGACGATCATGTAGTTTCTTCCAGCGTGATGTGGAAGAAGGCGAAGGTTAACCTTAGTGTGACGGTAAGTGCTAAAGCGAGTCACTGCGCCGAAGAAGTCATTCCGAATTTGAGCTGCAGTGGTACCAGTTCCGGTATAGATGTTACCATTGGTATTTCCATAACGGGTATTAGCACTAATCAAATTGATACTATCATACGCAGTAGCCTGGAGACTGTCTGGCATAAGAGTAGGATCAACAGCAGCATTAGTCAGAATTGAAGTGATCCAGAAATAGACGTGGTTAGCAGCTGTCTTAGCAGCTTCTTGAGCCTTATTCTCATAAAGAGATTGGGCACCCATCTTTCCGAGATACTTGAGTTCTTCCCAAGCGATCGGGATATCAATCCCAAAGTTCTCGACTGTCACGTCGATGTGTTTAGCATCAACATCAGACTCGATTACTTTTTCGTATGACTTCTTATAAGCCATCATATTTGGAATCTCAGAGAATGGTACGCGGGTCACTTGTCCTTGGAAAGGATAGCGATAGCATAGAGCATCAATGAAATCTTTTGTTTCTTCTTGTGTGGTTTGGAAAGCTTGATCGACTACCGCACCAGCTTTTGCTAGGTCAAGAATAGAACCAAAGTCACTTGCCATGGTAATTTCCTTTTTCTAAAGGTTTTTCAAAAACGGTGCTTAGCTTAAGACACCAGAGAAAGTGCTGCTTAGAAGTACATCGTAGTCAGCATCTGTTCCCTCTGCTCTGCGACCGAGAACTTTTCCGATCACAACGCCGGAGCCTGGATCAGTAGTTGTCATGTCCGCAGGATTGTCAGTTTCACAATAAACTGGATCGCCAATGTCGGGAGTGGACCCGGCAAGGTCAATACCTTTGAAAACGAAAGGACCTGGGAAGACCATCGCTTTGACGTCTCCAGCAGACCCACCGCTGTTGCTAATACCTTTTCCACAAACACCCGCAAACGTATCATCCCCAGCAGCGCGAGGCTTTACATCCCCGGCAGCGTCTAAGGATAGAAGAGAGAATTTGTAGAGAATGTCGTCGGCGACGACACCAATATAGCTTGCGTTTAGATTATCATAAGTTGGCTTGTAGCCACTTGGAACATAATCAGCAGTTAATGCAGCCATTGATTTTTCCTTATCTTATAAAATTTCTACCTGCTACCAGACATTCTCTGATAGTTTTTCATGTAGAGTTCAAAAAACCGTTCTTTAGAACCGAACTGTTTCTCAAGTTTGTCCTTGTCGGCTTCCCAGGACTCTTTAGCCTGGAAAACGGCATCGGATCCAAAATCCTTTGAGTATTGTTGAAGAATCGCATCTTTAAGATCCGTTCCGGTCTTATTATACATCTCAACTTCGTCTTTCTGTAACCCAGCATCCTTAGTTGGATAAGGAGTTACATGTTTATAAAGACTATCGGCGAAGTTTGTTGCGACTTCCTCGCCGTATTGCTTCGCATAAGTCATATAGTCTTTCTTTAAGTCAGCTAAGACGTTCGGCAGGTCTTTGTTAGCCTTCTTAAATCTTAATATTTGTTTCTCGAGATTCAACTCGATTAGCTTATCGTTATTAGCCTCTTCCTCGGCTTTCTTATTTGCTTCCTCAGCCATTTCTTTCGCTAAGGCTTCAACGTCGGGAACCTCAGGAGTCTCTTCAACTTCTTCGGCAACCTCTTTCTCGTATTCCTGAGCCTCGGGTTTCTCTTCAGACTCTTCTGGTTTCTCTTCAACCTCTTCGGTTACTTCTTCGGTAACTTCCTCAGGTTGATCCTTCTCATAGGCCTTAAGAGCTTCCTCATTCGGCGGCCCAGCAACAGGATTAGCAGTGATTGAAGAGACGTCTGAGACATAGTCATCTTTCTCAATCTCTTCGTGAACAGCTTCATCCTTCTTAATAAGAGTACCGACTAAAGCAGAGAGTTCTCTGACTTGTTGAGTCAAGGTATGGAGAAGACCCATCTCGGCTTCCTCGTGTTCCTCTGACTCAGCTTCCATAACAACCTCTTCAATGTCTTCTTTGGGAGCTTCTTTCTCCCCTTCTGCCATTTCGATTTGGTCGCCTTCAACCGATTCGGTCTCAGCACTCATCTCTTCGTCTTTGTGAGATTCCTGATATTCCTCTTTTTCCTTCTCATCCTCAGGCTTCTCACACTCCTGTCCTTTATATTCTTCCTTATCTTTCATAGTTTTCTCCGTAGATGGCCATCTAGAGTAACAAATTAAAGCATCTGTATTTTGATCTGTTAAAGTTTTTTGATATTGAAATTCCGGAACAGAGTCAGGTTTAGGCCCAGAGAGGTCAGGGAATGAGAAGTATGGTTCCTCAGCACTTAATAAAGCAACTGAGTCAATATACCATTTTCCTGTTCTGGCATTCTTTCGGATCTCAACTGACCTACCTGGTAATTCCCCATCAGCTATCTTCTCATAAACATCTGGGCTAACGTATAAGTCCGAATAGAGAGTTGGTTCAACAAACTTCTCACCCGATAGTGTAAACTCCGACTCCTGTATCTTAGGATTCCGGATGAATCCTTTCCGCACTGTGCCCTCATGAGTCTCTTTAGCAGGGATGTATTTCCGAACCTCTTCCGTCGCAATAGTTGATTCATAAAGGTCTGCTAAGATCTCATCGGTTAACTCGAAGTCTTCTCTCTCAGGGTCTGCTGGATGTTTAGCAGTAAGTTCGATGTCCTTCATCACATAACAGTTGCTGAGAGGATCAAATAGTACATCATATTCTTTAAATGGACCGGCTCCATATTTTTGGAGAGGTACCATTGTCTCTTCAGCATTGATTCGGGCCATCATAGCTTCCCGAGTCCACCCACCCTCGCGGCTCATAATACTTCTGAGCTTACGGTTCATCTTAGCACTATAACGAATCTTCTGAATCTGATCAAAGTCCATTATGCCTCTTCCTTGTCCGGAGCCTCAGTGTCCTGAGCTTCTATAGAATCATTATCGGTTAAGTCTGACTCGGTGTCTAGTATGTCTTTGTCGTTGTCTCCCTGAGCTTTTGAGATCTCTGCCTCCTCTTTAACGTCCTCTTCAAGATTATTCCATGTGACCAACTCGTCAATGTTTTCTTTTGTGATCTCCGGTAAACTGTATCCGGTTCTCTCATAGACTTCTCTGCCGAGGACTGGCAGTTTCGACTCTCTCATAAACTCTAAGGTCTTAATTTCATCGTCTAACTCCCTATCCAAGAACCTGTTAGTCTGGAATTGGACAGGACATTTATGACACCACAAACCCATATCTTCCCAATTAACTCTGTTATAATCCCAGAACCGTTGCATCATTTGATCTTGAATCACTGCATCTAAAGATCTTCTGAGAGTGATAATGTTTCTATCTCCAGCTCTTAATTGAGTTGCGGTCTGAGCTCTAGAGCCACCTTGCTTCATTCTAAAGATGTCGTGACCCACAATAAGCATCCAAATCTTAGAGCCAATACGTTCTAATTCTGATTGAAGAGTTTGAAACATCCCCGGGTCAGGCCATTGGAAGTCAACGTCATCTTCTTTATCGATTACTACTGTGTAGTTTGTTCTTTGGAGCATCGATAAGACTTCGTATAGTTCATCTTTTCTCTGCTCAGGGGTTGCAGCATTTGACCCCGCATCATTCGCATATCCGAGAGTTGAGTCAATCTTCCCAATCTTAATGCCTGTTCCATAAAGATCGAAAGAGTTATCATAGATGTCGGATAATTGAGTGCCTCTATAAATCTCTGGCCAAATCTTTGCTATCAGTCCTTCTCCGTATCCGGCGGATCTGAAAGTCTTATTGAATTCCCAGATAATGTATTTGTTTGGATCCTTAACTTCCCATTGTAACGATACAGGGTCTTCAAAGATCCAATAATAGAAGCGATTATCTGCAGAGTCAGGCTTCTTATCATCTATTTTGACATGTTCAATATACATGCCGCGTTTATCTCTGTCTTCTAGTGAGTTGATCATCCACCACGATCTCTTTTGGTCTCCGTCAATTAATTCGCAGTCATGTCTAACCTCTGAGACAATTCTTGCGGCGTGCACACCTCTAAAGATCGCATAACAGAGTAATTGTTTGGCATCGTGCCATTGTGATATGTCATTAAAGAAAGACTCAAAATACGGTATTAGCTTATCATAGCGACGATCAGTCGTGACAAAGCTATGCCCGTGCCCTGAGATAGTCTTTCTCATATAATCCATTGCTGCAGCACAATCAGCGAACAGTTCGACGCGATCATAGATCTCATGGTCAAACTTCAATGCTGTGTCTGGGTCCCGGATTACGTCGCCCCATCTGTAATTGACAGAGAGATCGATTAGCTTCTGACCACCCGGGATGCGAACCCCTTGCCACTTAGCAGGCTTATCGACTACTCCCGGAGGAGGCATCGAAGCAACAGCGTTGCCTGGTCTAGACTCCTTAGGGGGTTGAATTTGATCTTTGTCTTTTTTCTTCGCCATAAAAGGTTTCCTCTGAGGATGATTCTCAACTATTAATATGAGATTGATAGAATATTACAGTTACTAACCCCAGTAGGGGCTCTTCATACCCTTGTCAAATTTCTGATGATGCTCCATCTTCCTCTTTATCTGCTTCTCCATATCAATCGCTTTCTCCCTCTGCTTCTTAGTCGGTAAATGATACCCAATCTTATCTTTAGCTCTTGCGACTGCCCAAGCACCTAGCGCAAGTGCCATTACTAAGTCATCATGATGTCCTGCAGCGGCTTCCTTCTTAACCTTACCGGATGGATACAGCTTCTCTTCAAAGTTAGTCAGTTCATTGATTAGTAAGTCATGTGGAGGTATTGCTATCCTCTCATGGTCAAATAGAGTCTGAAGGTTCTGCAGTAAGTCTTCTCTTGATTGAGGCGTAAAGTTATATCCATAAACTATCAAGCCCTTATTCTTGAGCATCTGTAAGAAAGGACCGCCGATACCTGTTGAGTCGACAATGATTGGAGCATTCTGATACTTCTCAGAAGCCGCAACTATCTCAGTCACCAAAGTGTTATAGTCATAGTCTTCATAAACTAACATCTCTTTGCAAACATAAGCCTTATCGGATAACTCAGGGTCAACAACAGGCTTTCTAGAGAAGCAAGCGATAGCTGTATTGTCAACACTGGACCCAACGTCAATTCCGAGGATATGTTTACATCTTCCGATATACTTTATGAAGTTGTCAGCGTTATACTTGTTAAACAGTTCATATGCCGCTCGGAGATTTCGGAATACTAAACCACCTTCCTCTGTCCATCTTCCTTCATATTCTCTGAGATACACATCATGCGGTAACTCTTTTTTCTTCTTCTCACGGGTCTTATGAGCTGAGTCCGGGAGATACGGATTATCTTCTTGAGAGAAATAGAACTGATAGTATTCAGTGTCATATTGATCGTGCTTCGGATCCCCTTTGTTATAGAGATGTCTGAACCAAGCAGCGGCGACCTTAGGAGTGCCTATGATGAATGCTTCTCCTTGCTTGTCGGCTAATGCGGGTTCTATATCTTCCTGCCAGACTAGAGGATCCTTAATCACACCTGCTTCATCTATAACGACAAATGTGAGCCCTCTACCAACATTCAATCCCTGAATGTGTCCTGTTGAGAACTCTAAAGTAGCCTCTGTTGGATAGTATCTGATAGTCTTAGTTGATATGTTCGCTTTTAAGATAGTCTCAGGTAAGTTCCATTTCTTTACTTCTCTGTAGACTTGTTCCCAAATCTCAGCAGTTAGTTTTGTTGTGGCCGCCAATACGAGCATCTGATGATTAAAGACTCGTATCTCTCCTCTATCTTCAAATTGATGTCGATCTGGATCCGTTAGCTTTTGGAGAAGTATGTGAGCAGCTAGGGTAGACTTACCAGTTCTTCGGGCACATGTTCCGATTTTGAACCTAGCCGGAGACTCTAAAACCGAACGTTGCTTCTCATGCGGCTCGAAAGTTTCAATGATTTGAGTTGGTAAAGTCATGTTAAGAGTTAATCTCTTGCCAGTTATAAGAATCCCCGAAACTTAGTGATTTCGTGTTGGCAAATCCCATGGCGAAAATTCGTCTCCTCCCGCACTTTTCATCTCAGATAAAAGTTGTTTTAGAGCGAGATAGATCATGAGTTTCTGAGAAGCTTTTAAGTCTAAAAAGGAACGTTCTACTAATAAGTGCCGATTAAGATCTTTTGGCAAAGAATTTCCCCGGATTTGCTGTTTTTAAGAGTCTTTTCGCTAACCTTCTGATCACATGCCGCTCATCTGTCAGATATCTCTTAGGATTATCCAGTAAGTCTTTAAGATCCTTTTCTTCAATCTTTCCAGGATAGGTCCAAGTCCAGGTTGCCTCTGTGCCTGTAAGTTTCATTAAAATCCCTTCTCTAGCTTCTCAACTCTGTCATTGAGATCTAATAAGTGAGCGATAATCTTCTCTAATTCTCCCATAACGGTACTTTTTAGAGTTTCGAGCTGTTTATCTTGCCTCTTGATTAATTCGGCCTTAGTTTGACCGATAGGAGCATCTTTAGCTCTGTTGTTGAGAAACTTATAATCCATCGTTTTTCCTTTATTAAGTTTTTTAGAACTCTCTCATCTCATAACTGTTAACGTTATTATCCGTATCTCCTGGATTCTTGCGGACATAGTCTTCAAAGGCATTATCGAACCTTCCTCGGTAAGCCTTTCTATATGTTGTCTTATCCGCTCTTGGTGCTGTGAAGTTGATCTTAGCTCTCACATTCATACATCTTGCTTTAAGATCTGCTTCTCTAGCATTATGATTAGGAGCATCTGAGATGCCTCCCCATTCCTCAAGTTTATGGATGACTATATCGGAAGCGATCTCTATCTGAGCCCCACTGGCGTAGGTCAAACCACTATACTGCTCAAAATAATTGATTGCTGCTGTCGACGCATTGAGTAACTGAGTCGTATCAATCGTAGTGCCTGAGCCCTCAGGGTCAGTTAAGATAGCGAGATAGTCATTCCCAAATCTTGAAGTTGTATAGTCTCTCAAATTCTCAGCATATCCCATCTCTAGATCCTTTATTTTCGTATTAGTGCATTTCTAGCAACTTATAGGTTTACTTCTCTTTTTTCTTATGCTTAACAACAGGAAGGACAACACTATTACCATCGGAGGTCACATCAACTTGTTTGACTTTCCAATTAAACCTCATAATAGAAAGAGAGTCCATAGCTCTTACATTACCATTCTTAGCTTCTTTCCAATAATAAGACATTAACTCCATCTTATCTTTAGCTTCTGCTGCTAGGAACTTAATAGAGAACTCTTCATCGTATCCTGATTTACCTTCAGTTATCCAATTGCTTAGGGTAGTATGATTAATACCTGCTAATTCGCAAACGGCTTTTCTAGTACCATGCTTAATATTCTTTAAGATGATCTCTTGGGCTGCTTCTTTGTTAGGTTTAAAGAGCTTAGACCCATTTCCTAACTTCCTTGGTTTCTTTGCTGCCATATTATTCTCCTGGGCTTTGATTTCAATCTAATCTGTTTCTTCTAAAATACTATTCTTAAATTGTTCTAGCTTAGCAATAACTTGATTCGCTTTGAATAGGGACTCTTCTAAAGACTTAATTGTTTCGTCTTTTGCTTGGTTATCGAGATAATGATTCGTTTTCTCTGATTCTAGCTCATTCTTATAATAAGAGAGATTTAACTCTAATTCTTGAATCTTAGAGATTAGGGTCTCATATTCTTTTTTCTGTATCTTCTTTTTACCTTTGATCAAGTCTTTAATAGACTTCCCACCTAACCCCAATAGTATTAAGAGTAGTTCTATGTTGTCTGATATTAATTCTATTGGTATCATGATCCTATTTCTTTCTCCTAATAAAGCTGATTATTTCCTCTCCGAATATTATTGATAGTGCTATAGCGATTGATAAAGCAATTGTCATTTTTATAGATCCCATAAATCTAGATGTAAAGAACCGGGTCGTCTTCTTCCGGGTCGTCTTCTTCCATATTTTCTCTCACAGTTTAGTTCATATAATGTGTGCAGGTAATCTTCTGACCGCTTTGCTAGCATCCTAATATTTGGAATACTAACTGTTAATAGTGCTTTCCTTGATATCTGTTTTGGTCTTCTGTTTATTAGATCATAAAGACTTAGTATATCATCTCGGTTAGCATAATATCTCTGATATCCTTCAAGGATATCTCTTAATAAGTGACCAAGCCACTCTGCAACTATCTCAACAATATACTTGTTCCGGCCTAATTTTATGACCAGCCCTATATCATTTGGGAGGATGTAATATCTCATTTTAGGTCATATTTGGAGGTAATCTTAGAGTTGTTGGTTTAGAAATAGCACCAATAGGCGTATCATCTCCCCAAGCCCATCCGAAATAATCTCCACAAGCGGGTTTCTGAGCAGATGTTCCTGCAGTTAAGAGAGAGCTACCTGTTTTAGGTTGAACCGAGTCTAAGGTAGTATCGAAGTGAGTTGCTACAGCAGCGTTATCAACTGAGTTAGCTCCAGGGGCTGAAGTATCGCTTCCAGCATTATAATCCCCGGCATTAGTGCCGCCCTCCCAAGCATCGCTGCTACCCTCTTCTCCATAACAGTTATAAAAAGTTGATGTGTTACCGGCGGCGGTATAATACGAAAATGTACCACAGTTAATGCAAAGACAATTTGTTAAAGTGATTGTATCAGAGTAGCTGTTGTCAAGTAGCCAGTCGGGCACATAGTTGCTATTTGAATTGTAACCATTGACAATACAACTTTTAAAGTCGAGTGTACAGTCCCCAGTTATGGTTATAATTTCTGAGCTGGAATAGGAGCTATCCGAGTAGCGAATATAACATCTTTCGAAAGTTGTCGTCCCAGCAGTGATGTATAGTGTTCCGACTATATTAGACTGCTGCATGTTAAAATAAAGTCCATAACAATTTAATGTTGCCCCATGGACATAAAAGCCACAAATTAATTGAGTTGACGCAGACGGTGTATCAATACAAACTATTGAGAGGTTTTTATCCACATCATAATAAGTTGTCTCGGTGTACCCACCTGATTTATCGTAAATGCAGATCGTATCCCCAGCACTTGCTGCTGAAATAGCCGCGGCGATAGTGCTATAGGTTTTCCCATCCCCAACGTTTCGCTTAGTTCCTCCGAAATCAGCTGGATCATATGGGGTCCAAGCATCAGCAACCGGTTCCGAGCCTAAAATTGCTAATTTAACAGGATTCATTAGGCCTCCTCTTTCCAAGCAGAGACAATATCAGATTCTCCTGATCCGAAGTTCTGAATTGTCCATACAGCGGTTTTAGCATCTAGTTCGGTTGGTGCTGTTACTAACCAAGTCCAACTAGCGTCATCGAAAGAGATTGTTGCAGTACCACTACAATAAACTCTCATATCATATACTTCCGAAGTACTTGCAGGAATGTTACTAATATCAAAGTCCCAGGTTCCAGTTCCTTCTAGAACGACGGTTTGGACATTATTAGCGGACATGTCAAGAGTGACAGTTCCCTCTGCCGGGGTTCCCAGATCTGTAATACCGGTGATGCATTGAAGACCAGTTTGGCCTTGGATACCTTGAAGTCCTGTCTCTCCTTGAATATAAAGACCAGTGACTCCTTGATCTCCAGTTAATCCGATGATTCCAGTTCCGCCTTGGATACCTTGGACACCCGTAGAACCTAATGCTAGACCAGTGACTCCTTGATCTCCAGTCAATCCTATGATTCCGGTATCTCCTTGGACACCTTGGACTCCTGTTGATCCTAATGCTAGACCAGTGACTCCTTGATCTCCAGTGACGCCGATGATTCCGGTATCTCCTTGGACACCTTGGATACCCTGAGTTCCAGTCTCGCCTTGGATATAAAGACCAGTTACTCCCTGATCTCCAGTCAATCCTATGGTTCCGGTCTCTCCTTGGACTCCTTGGATACCAGTTTGACCATCAATTCCAAGGATACCGGTAATACCTTGAGATCCGGTCATTCCTTGAATACCCGTTTGACCATCAATTCCAAGGATACCAGTAATACCTTGAGTTCCAGTTGTCCCTTGGATACCGGTAACCCCTTGTGAAAAAGCTCGCATATTAAAGTCTCCTAAGTGTTATTGGGCCTTCTGACGGGCATGAATTTGAATCCCATTTGTAGCATCTGTTGCCACAATCTTAACCCGAACCAAACTAGAATTCAAATTATCAAAGTCGAGGATGTCACTAGTATCAACGAAATTTGCATTTCCTGTCGAATTAAGGGATAAAGCGTATCCTGCCTTTGTAATGTCCAACCAGTCAGGGGATCCAGCATCGTCCGAAGTTGCCTCGACAGTCATTGTGAGACCTCCGGATAAAACGAAGCATAAAGAAAGGTCTTTATACCCGTCCATGCTTAGTCCCCCCGAGGATGGGTAATAATGGGTTCCGGATGTGATATTGGTTGTATCCGCAAACTCAGTTACTGTATATTGGACAATAGAATCTAAATTAGTATCAATATTCGTATTAATTCCGGAAACGTAACTTTCAATACTAGTTGTTAATGTTACTAAAGTTGAAAGGTCAGCTGATATTTCGGATTCTCCAGTTGGGACGGCCGGATATCTTGGATCCTGCCGCATCATTACAAATGTTCCTGCTGCCCCAGTTGAGCGAAGAGCAACATAATGGTCATTAGGAATATTTGTGAGAGGTAGCCATATATCGGAATCAATTGTGATATATGAGATTGGATCGGTAATATCAGCAAATAAAGCTACCGCAGCAGCTTCCAGTTCGGCTTCCGTTCGCTCTACGTGGGCTGAGGTGTATTTGCTAACGAAGGTGACTGTGCAATCCACTGAAGCCTTTATGACAATCGCATCTTCAAATTTTTGGATGATAGCAGGTGTAGTGCTGCCACTAGCAGGTAAAACTATTGTTTGTGGTGCACCCGTATCGGTATAGAGTGACATAGATGTTCTCCTTATAAGGATTAATTCGCATGAATCGATTCGTTGTTAAGGAAAGATTAGTAGATTACTACAGGTTTCGAGATCATGTAACAAGCCCACAACTGTGGGCTTGTCTGGAGTTATGTCTGATGATTTGCAAATGGCTAAACTTGCTCTAATAAACTTTGATTACTAGAATATTACATGAACTAAGCCCCGAGGAGACAGGGCTTAGTTGGAGCAAAATATGTCTGGATTCAAACGGTTGCAAATGGCTAGTTTTGCTCTAGTAGGGTAATATTAATAGAATATTACAGGGGTAGCAGGTGAAGTAAAAGAACCCGGTTGGGGAAAAGAAACCTGCTACCCCTTCAAAGTTTAGCAGGATAGTGGGCAAGTTTGAAAGGAATTTAAAGAACTTACCCACTATCCCACAAATTCTAAAGATTCTATCTTGCTAAAACTAAATCTCAAAGGCTTTGGGTCTTCTGTCAGGACTTCAATATAAAATCCATTCTTCCCAAATTTCATGGCTAATAAAACGCCTCTATAAAGCCTGCCATTGTATTTCAATCTTAGCCTCATGCTTCTTTATACAAATGTTTTCATAATAATCTCGTAATAATTCTTATCATCATACTATTTTTTTAGGAGATCATATGCCGTCTGGAAGAAAAAAAAATCGGATCGTCGTCAAGGCGAGAGCAAATCATGTTCGGGTTAAAAATGTTAATCAGGCCGGCAATGAGTGGTTCAGCTTCCTCGTCGACAAAGTTGATTGGCAGAAAATCTCTGAAATCATGAAAGATGTTTGGATCTCTAAAGACGAGGTCCACATCATAAAAAAATGTGGGACTACCCAGAAATTAGTCAACTGGCTATATGGGAAGAAAAAGAACGAATCTGTTAAGGTTACATTTCTAAATCGAAACAAACTTGACTATCGAAGGAAAAATCTTAAAGAGAACCCCAGGATGAAAGTAAAGTTTGTCGACGATTATGCTGAGGTTACGCTTAGGATGAAAACAGGCACTCATAAAATACTCATGGATCCTGCGGACTTACATGTTCTAGACGAGTGGTCGACCTGGGCGGTCGCCAGT
>Ga0180431_10001298_pt1 | contig 35193 bp, 30 predicted proteins | sample SS_ome_11_FD_132459 | JGI IMG/M metagenome (GOLD analysis project Ga0180431, IMG submission 132459) | Hypersaline lake sediment archaeal communities from the Salton Sea, California, USA - SS_1_MS_1 metaG | ecosystem: Environmental > Aquatic > Non-marine Saline and Alkaline > Hypersaline >... | reverse complement strand
GCCGAGAACCACCCCGACGTGAAGATCATCGTTCTGCTGATCGACGAGCGGCCCGAAGAGGTGACCGAGATGGCCCGTTCGGTCAAGGGCGAGGTCGTCTCGAGCACCTTCGACGAACCGGCCGAACGTCACGTGGTCGTGGCCGACATGGTGCTGGAGAAAGCCAAGCGTCTGGTCGAGCACGGCCTCGCTGTGGTCATCCTGCTCGACTCGATCACGCGTCTGGCCCGGGCCCACAACACCGTCGTGCCCCACTCGGGCAAGATTCTGAGCGGGGGAGTCGACGCCAACGCCCTGCAGCGTCCCAAGCGGTTCTTCGGCGCCGCGCGCAACATCGAGTTCGGCGGCAGTCTGACCATCATGGGGACCGCTCTGGTCGAAACCGGTTCGCGGATGGATGAAGTGATCTTCGAGGAATTCAAGGGCACGGGGAACATGGAGCTCGTGCTCGACCGGCGCCTGGCCGATCGCCGTATCTGGCCGGCCATCGACATCAACCGTTCCGGCACCCGGAAAGAAGAACTGCTGCTGACCGAGAAGGAACTGAGCCGGGTCTGGATCCTGCGTAAATTCCTCAACGAGATGAACCCGGTCGAGGCCATGGAGTTCCTGGTCGAGAAGATGGCCCATTCGAAGACCAACGACGAATTCCTCGACACCATGAACCAGTAAGGGAACCACGCCCGCCCTGCGGCGTTGCAGCAGTGGGGCCGAACCCGAACCATCTCGGGGCTTGCGTTGAGACGAGGTTGAACTGAGATTGTCGGTAGAGCCTGAGAGAAAACCGTACCTTCGGCGGGCCAGACTGAGGTGAGGAGACGATGAAGCCCGATATTCACCCGGATTACCATGAAGTGACCGTCACCTGCGTGTGCGGGAACACCTTCAAGACCCGTTCGACGGCTGAAAAGATCGAACTCGAGATCTGCTCGAACTGTCACCCGTTCTACACCGGCAAGCAGAAGCTGGTCGACACGGCCGGACGGGTCGAGCGTTTCCGGCGACGTTACGCCCAGGCCAGCGACCAGAAGAAGAAGAAGGAGAAGGGCGCGACGTCGAACTGAGAGCAACCGCTCGATTGCGAGCCACCGGGTGATGGGCTGTCCGAGGGAGCGGTTCATCACCCGTTCTTTTTTCCCGAGGCGCACGAGATGATGTACGCGTCGCTGACAGAGGCCGAAACCAGGCTCGAGGAGCTCTACGGGCTGCTCTCCGATCCCGGAGTGATCGCCGACAGCGCCAGGTTCCAGGAACTGGCCCGCGAGAACAGCCATCTGGAACAGATTGTCGGTCTGTGGCGCGAACTCGAAGCGGCCCGCCGCACCGTCGCCGATGCCGAAGACATCATCGCCCGAGACGAAGACGCCGAGCTGGTCGAGCTGGCCCGGTCCGAACTCGAAGCGGCTTCCTCACGGGCGGCTGAGCTCGAACCGCGCCTGCACGAACTCCTCATCCCGCGTGACCCCGACGATTCCCGCAATACCATCGTCGAGATCCGGGCCGGAACAGGGGGTGAAGAAGCCGCGCTGTTCGCCGCCGATCTGTACCGCATGTACGCCCGTTTTGCCGAGCGGCAGGGTTGGCGGACCGAGGTCATGAACACCAGTCCGTCAGAGCGCGGCGGTTTCCGCGAGATCACTTTTCTGGTCTCCGGAACCGATGTCTACGGTCAGCTGCGATACGAGAGCGGGGTGCACCGGGTTCAGCGGGTACCCGAGACCGAAGCGCAGGGGCGGATCCACACCTCGGCCGCCTCGGTGGCGATTCTGCCCGAGGCCGAAGAGGTGGAGGTCGAGCTGGCGCCCGAAGATCTGCGGGTCGATGTTTTCCGCTCCTCCGGCCCCGGGGGGCAGAGTGTGAATACAACCGATTCCGCGGTGCGCATCACCCATCTGCCGACCGGTCTCGTGGTCAGCTGTCAGGACGAAAAAAGCCAGCACAAGAACAAGGCCAAAGCGTTGAAGATCCTGCGTTCCCGCCTGCTCAAGCGGCTGCGGTCCGAACAGGCCGCCGAAGAGGCGGCCGAACGCCGCACCATGGTCGGCAGCGGGGACCGTTCGGCGAAAATCCGCACCTACAACTATCCGCAGAACCGGTTGACCGACCACCGCATCGGTCTCACCCTCTATGCCCTGCAGAACATTCTCGAAGGCGAACTGGCCGAGATCATCGGCGCTCTGCGCCTGGCTGCCCGCGGCGGAGCCGAGAGCGCACCGGGACGGGAGGATGCGGCATGACCTCGGTCGTGGCCACCGGCCTGCGGCTGCGGGTCGAGGAGACCGCCGCCCGGCTCTCGGAAGCCGGCTGTGACGAACCGCGCAGCGAGGCGGAAGCGCTGGTGAGCACCGCCGCCGGGAGCGTGCCCCGGCACCTGCTCTATACCGAAGAACGGGATCTGAGCCCGGACGAGCGGGAACGGCTCGAGGCCCTGCTCGAACGCCGCCTCAGAGGCGAGCCGCTGCAGTACATCACCGGCCAGGCGGCCTTCCGCCTGCTCACCCTGGCAGTCGACCGGCGGGCTCTGATCCCGCGTCCCGAGACCGAGGGACTGGTCGAGGTCGCCCTGCAGCTGGTCCCCACCAATGCTCCGGCGACCGTGCTCGACGCCGGCACGGGGAGCGGGGCGATCGCGATCTCGCTGGCCATGGAGTGTCCGGCCTGGACGATCCTGGCGGCCGATGCGTCTCCGGCCGCGCTCGAACTGGCCCGCGAAAACGCCGCCCGATACGATGTGACGAGCGTCGAATGGATCGAGGCCGATCTAGCAGGCTATGGGATCTGGCGTCACCTTCCTCCGCTCGATCTCCTGATCAGCAATCCTCCCTATGTGAGCGAGGCGGAGTGGGACCGGCTGCCGGTCGAGATCAGGGACTACGAACCCCGGGCCGCACTCCTGGCCGGCCCCGAGGGGCTCGATCTGATCATTCCCATCCTCGAAGGGGCTTCGATGCGGGTCAGACCGGGAGGCACGGTCGTGATGGAAATCGGCGAGCGGCAGGGTGAACGGGTCATCGAGGCGACCCGCCGTGCGGGTTTCGACGACATCAGGATCGCTCCCGATCTGGCCGGCCGGCCCCGCTACCTGATCGCCATCCAACCGCGACGGGGGGAGTAATGGACGTCTTCCGCATCACCGGCGGCCGGCCCCTGACCGGCGAAGTTTCCGTCGGCGGAGCCAAGAACGCCGCCCTGCCGATCATTATCGCCACTCTGCTCGTCGAGAAAGGTGTGAGTGTGGTGCGCAATGTTCCCGACCTGCGCGACATCCACACCACCCTCAGGGTTCTCGAACACCTGGGCGTCGAGACGACCTTCGATCGCGAGCAGGGGGAGATCAAGCTCGATACCACCCGGCTCAGCGGTTTCGAAGCCCCCTACGAACTGGTCCAGAAAATGCGGGCCTCCTTCCTCGTCATGGGGCCCCTGCTGGCCCGCCTGGGACGGGCGCGTATCAGCCTGCCCGGCGGCTGTGCGATCGGCACCCGCCCGGTCGACCAGCACCTCAAAGCCTTCGCTGCCATGGGGGCCGGAATCGGCGACGAGGGGGGCTACATCGTGGCCGAAGCGGCCCCTCTGAAGGGCGGGCGGATTACTTTCGACCGGCCCTCGCATACCGGCACCGAGAACGTTCTCATGGCGGCGGTGCTGGCCGAAGGGCAGACCACGATCATCAACGCCGCCTGCGATCCCGAGGTCGTCGACCTGGCGGCGGCTCTCTCGGCGGCCGGAGCCCGGATCGACGGGGCGGGGAGCACCCGGATCGAAGTCGAGGGTGTGACCGGCCTGAACCCGATCGATTACCGTGTCATGACCGATCGGCTCGAGGCCGGCACCTTCCTGGTGGCGGGTGCCATCACCGGGGGTCGGGTCAGGGTTCGCGGCGCACGCGGGCAGGATCTGGAAATGGTCCTGGCCAAGCTGGCCGAGATGGGAGTGGACCTCATCGTCGAGGAGGACGCGGTCCAGGCCGCTCTCGACGGGCGTCCCGGACCGGTGAACCTGACCACCTTTCCCTACCCCGGCTTTCCGACAGATCTGCAGGCGGCTGTCATGGCCCTGGCTACGATCGCCGACGGCACCAGCGTCATACGCGAAACCGTTTTCGAAGACCGCTTTCTGCACACCGCCGAGCTGGCCCGTCTCGGCGCCCGGGTTCGCACTCTCGGCGATGAAGCCACCGTGATCGGGATTCCGGCTCTCTCGGGCGCCTCGGTCATGGCCAGCGACATCCGGGCCGGGGCGGGATTGGTGCTGGCCTGTCTGGCCGCCCGGGGCGACTCGGTCGTAAACCGAGTGTACCATATCGATCGCGGTTACGAACGTCTCGAGGAGCGCCTGTGCGCCCTCGGCGCTCAGATCGTGAGGCAGAGCGACTGACAACGCATCGGGAGGCCACTGTCGGGTGAGTACCCCTGGATTCGTCCACCTGCACTGTCACAGCGAATACAGCCTGCTTGACGGCGCCTGCCGCATTCCCGATCTGGTGGCCGAGACCAGGGCGCACGAACTCGAGGCTCTGGCCCTGACCGACCACGGCGTGCTCTTCGGCGCCATCGAGTTCTACCGCACCGCCATCAGTTCGGGGATCAAACCGATTCTGGGCTGTGAGGTCTATGTCGCCCCCGGGGACCGGCGCGAGCGGCGGGCCCAGGGAGGCGAGGTTGCCTATCACCTGATCCTGCTGGCCCGCGACGCCACCGGCTACCGGAACCTCATGAAGCTCTCCAGCGCCGGCTTCCTCGACGGTTTCTACTACCGGCCCCGGGTCGACAAGGCCCTGCTGCGCGACCACAGCGAAGGTCTGATCGCCGCCTCGGCCTGCCTGCAGGGCGAGATCGCGGTGCACAATGTCGCCGGCCGGACCGAAGAGGCCAAGAAGGCGGCCCTGGAATACCAGGACATCTTCGGGGAGGGGAATTTCTACCTCGAGGTCCAGAACCACGAGATCGAAGCCGAGCTGCGCAATATCGACGCCATGATCTCGCTCTCGCGCGAACTCGACATCCCGCTGATCGCTTCAAACGACATCCACTACATGAAACCCGAGCACGCCGAGAGCCACGAGGTGCTGCTCTGCGTGCAGACCGGCAAGACGCTCGACGACGTCGACCGGATGACCTCGAATCCAAACCTCTATTACCGTTCGCCGGCAGAGATGGCTGAACTGTTCGCCGGCGTGCCCGAAGCGCTCACCAATACGACCGAGATCGCCCGGCGCTGCAATCTGCTGCTCGAGTTCGACCAGATGCACCTGCCGCGGTACCCCCTGCCGGCCCGGTTCTCGACCCTGCAGGAGTACCTGCGCCACCTCGCCTTCGAAGGTGCCCGGCTCCGCTACGCCGCAATCGAGGACCAGGTCGAAGCCCGTCTGGAGTACGAGCTGAAGACCATCGAGCAGATGGGCTTTGCGGGGTACTTTCTCATCGTTGCCGATTTCACCCGCAAGGCCCGCGAGATGGGCATCCCGGTCGGGCCGGGGCGCGGTTCGGCGGCCGGGAGCATCGTCTCCTACTGCCTGGGGATCACCGATATCGATCCGATCGTCTACGATCTGCTCTTCGAGCGGTTTCTGAATCCAGAACGGGTCAGCATGCCCGACATCGACATCGACTTCTGCTACGAACGGCGTTCGGAGATCATCCGTTACGTCGTCGAGAAGTACGGTGAAGAGAGCGTGGCCCAGATCATCACTTTTGGAACCATGGCGGCCCGGGCGGCGGTTCGGGACGTGGGCCGGGTCATGGGTCTGCCCTACAGCGAAGTCGACCGGGTGGCCAAGATGGTTCCCGAGGAGCTGGGCATCAAACTCGAGGATGCCATCCGCCAGGAAACGCGGCTGCAGGAGCTGATCGAGGCCGAGGAGCGGTACCGCAAGCTCTTCGATCATGCCCGGGTGCTCGAAGGTCTGGCCCGGCACGCCTCGACCCACGCCGCCGGCGTGGTTATCGCTCCCGGTCTGCTGACCGATTTCGTTCCCCTGTACAAGGGGTCGAAGGGGGAGGTGACGACCCAGTACAGCATGGTCCCGCTCGAAAAGGTGGGCCTGCTGAAGGTGGATTTCCTGGGCCTGCGTACCCTGACGGTACTGCAGGACGCCGTCGAGCTGATCGAGCGGCGGCACGGCGTGAAGGTCGATCTCGAAGCGGTCGATCTCGACGATCGCCCGACCTACGCGCTCTTCAGCCGGGGCGAGACGACGGGGATCTTCCAGTTCGAATCAAGCGGGATGCGCGAGTATCTGCACAAGCTGCAGCCGGGCAGCCTCGAAGACCTCATCGCCATGAACGCCCTCTACCGGCCCGGTCCGCTCGGGGCCAACATGGTCGACGATTTCATCGAGCGCAAACACGGGCGCAAGCGCATCACCTACGATCACCCCCTGCTCGAGCCGATCCTCAAACCCACCTACGGCATCATCGTCTATCAGGAACAGGTGATGCGGATCGCTTCCGAGCTGGCGGGTTTCACGCTCGGGGAAGCCGATCTGTTGCGCCGGGCCATGGGGAAGAAGAAGGCCGAGGTGATGGAGGAGCAGCGGGATGCCTTTCTCACCGGAGCCCGCAAACGCGATATCGACGAGCGGATCGCCGGGGCCATCTTCGAACAGATGGCCTATTTCGCCGGGTACGGCTTCAACCGCAGCCACTCGGCCGGCTATGCCCTGGTGGCCTATCGCACCGGGTATCTGAAAGCCCATTACCCGGCCGAATTCATGGCGGCGTCTCTTTCCAGCGAAATGAACAACTCCGACCGGGTTGTGATCCTGATAGAGGAATGCCGCCGTCTGGAACTGGATGTGGCTTCTCCCGATATTAATGAATCAGATGATAAATTTATGGTAAATAGCGACGGTACAATACGATTCGGACTTGGAGCAGTGAAAAATGTCGGTCATGGAGCGATCGCGGCCATCGTGACTGCACGCCGCGAGGGGGGCTCCTTTACGAGCCTGGTCGATTTTCTGGAACGAATCGACCTGAAGTGCGTGAACCGGCGGGTGGTGGAGAGTCTGATCGCCGCCGGAGCCTGCGACGGCCTGGGGGGGCATCGGGCCCAGCTCATCGCGGCCGCCCAGGGACAGATCGAGGGTGCCCACCGGCGGCAGATCGAGCGGGAGCGGGGCCAGGTGAGCTTTTTCGACGAGGGCAACGGCGGGGCTCTGCCCGAGATCGACACCCTCCCCGAGATGCCGGAATGGCCCGCCGTGGAGATGCTTGCCCGCGAGAAGGAGGCTCTCGGCTTCTATGTTTCCGGCCATCCGCTCGAACGCTATCGCGACGAGGTCATCGCCTTCACCAACGCCCGTCTGGGCGAACTCGGCGAACTGGCCGACAATACGTCGGTGGTCGTGGCGGGAGTGATCGCGTCGCTGAGTCGCAAATCGGACCGCAACGGCAATCCGATCGCCTTCGCGGGGCTGGAGGACTTCACCGGCTCGACCGAAGCGATCGTCTTCAGCGATCCCTGGCAGACATACGGGGAGTACATGCACGAGGATGCCATGGTTCTGCTTCGGGCCCGGGTGTCGAAAAAGGAGGGCGAAGCTCCCAAGCTCATTGCCGAAGAAGTCATGCCCCTGAGCGAAGCCCGGCGTCGCCTCACAGGCCGGCTGCACATGCTTCTGGTGGCTACCAACGGGAAGGATCGGGCCGGTGAAGCGCTGCGGATCATCAGCCGCTACCCGGGACCGATACCGGTGTACCTGCACGTGGAGCACAGCGATGAGGGACCGCCTCTCAAGCTTCGGGCCGAAGGGGTGGGGGTCGATACCGAAACCGACCTGCTGGACGAGCTCAAAGACCTGCTGGGGGAGGAAAATGTCTGGGTCAGCAGCTGAACGCGTGCGGTTTCGCCTGTGGGCGCTGTTCCTGCTCGCGCTCCTGGGCGGCTGCGCCTACAGTTTCACCTCGGGACTCCCGGGCCACATCAAGACCGTGGCGGTGCCTCTGTTCGCCAACGAGACCTCCGAGTACGGGATTGCCGAGGAGGTCACCGAACGGCTCGTGGCCGCCCTGGTGCGTGACGGCACCCTGCGGGTCATCCCCGGCGAGAGCGAGGCCACGGCGATCATCGAGGGCACCGTCCGGGCGTATGCCGAAGAGGCGTACACTTACAACCGTCAGGAAGCGGTCGAGCAACAGATCATCCGGATCACGGTCGGAATACGTTTCTACGACCAGGTCCGCGAGGAGGTCATCTGGGAGTCGGAGCGGGTCTTCGGCTCGGCGGTCTATGCCAGCGGTGCCGCGGCCGAAGATGAAGACCGTACCACCGGTCTGGCGGAAGCCATTCAGCAGGTGGTCGACGAAATTCTGAGCGGAATCGTTGCCGGCTGGTGAGGATTGCGGCCCGCCGGCCCGGATCTGCAGTGCGAGATGTGACGAGAGAGGAGAGCGCAGTGATGGAGTATTCACCGGCGGAGGTGCTGAACATCATCGGGGAGAACCGCATCAAGCTCATCGACCTGAAATTCATGGATTTTCCCGGGCTGTGGCAGCACTTCACGGTTCCGGCCGACAAGCTCACGGCCGACGCCTTCGAGGAGGGTTTCGGCTTCGACGGTTCGAGCCTGCGCGGGTGGCAGAAAATCTTCGAGAGCGACATGCTGGTCATTCCCGATCCCACCACCGCCGTCATCGATCCCTTTTATGACGAGGCCACCCTCAGCCTGATCTGCGACATCTACGATCCGGTCACCAAGCAGCGCTACGCCCGCTGCCCCCGCTACATCGCCGCCAAGGCCGAAGCGTACCTGCAGAGCACCGGACTGGCCGACACCGCCTTCTTCGGTCCCGAAGCCGAGTTCTTCCTGCTCGACGACGTGCGCTACGCCTCGGGAATCAACGAGGCATTCTATCGCCTCGACAGCCGCGAGGGTTTCTGGAACACCGGTCGGGAAGAAGATCCCAATCTGGGCTACAAGCCGCGCCGCGGGCAGGGCTACTTCCCGGTCCCCCCGCACGATTCGATGGCCGATATCCGTAACGAGATGATCCAGACCCTGCGCGAGCTCGGCGTCGAAATCGAGGCCGCCCACCACGAGGTCGCCACCGGCGGACAGATGGAGATCGACATGCGGTACGGTCCCCTGCTCGAAATGGCCGACCGGCTGATGCTCTACAAGTACGTGGTCAAGAACGTCGCCCGGCGGCACGAGAAAACGGCCACCTTCATGCCCAAACCTCTCTATGGCGACAACGGCTGCGGCATGCATGTGCACGTCAGTCTCTGGAAGGGGGAGAACAACCTTTTTTACGGCGAGAACTACGCCAATCTGAGCGATCTGGCCATGTCCTTCATGGGCGGCGTGCTCCAGCACGCCCCGGCTCTGATCGCGCTCACCAATCCGACCACCAACTCCTTCCGCCGTCTGGTGCCGGGTTTCGAAGCTCCGGTCAGTCTGGCGTACAGTCAGCGCAACCGCTCCGCGGCGATCCGCATCCCGGTCTACAGCCGCTCGCCGCAGACCAAACGCATCGAGTTCCGCTGTCCCGATCCCTCGTGCAATCCCTACCTGGCCCTGACCGCGATCCTCATGGCGGGGCTGGACGGCATCGCCAACAAGACCGATCCGGGCCAGCCGCTCGACAAGGACATCTACGATCTGCCCCCCGAGGAGCTGGCTGCCGTACCGGCGGCACCGGCCAGCCTCGAGACCGCTCTGGCCTGCCTGCGCGACGATCATGAGTTTCTCCTCAAGGGCGATGTCTTCACCGAAGAGGTCATCCACGCCTGGATCGATTACAAGATGACCCACGAGGTGAACGACGTGCGGCTGCGCCCGCACCCGCACGAGTTCACGCTCTACTTCGACATGTGAGGGTTCCCGGCTCGACGATCGCCGCTGCCAGGGCGCGTTTCCAGGCAGATCGGGCCCGCTGCGTCGAGCTGCACGCCGGCGGTCAGGGTGGGGGAGCGGTGGTGCGGGCCTACCGCCGGGCGGTTGACCGCGCTGTCGACGCCCTGGCCGGCGCGCATTTTCCCACCCCCGCCCCGATCACCGTTCTCGCCACCGGCGGCTACGGCCGGGGCGAGCTGGCCTTCGCCTCAGATATCGACCTGCTCCTGCTCCATTCCGGTCCCGAACCGGCCGAGGAGACGGCTCCCTTCCTGACCGCTCTCTGGGACATGGATTGGGATCTGGGGCATCAGGTTCTGCCCGTCGACGACGCTCTCGAACTCGCCGGACGCGACACCCACACCCTGACCTCCTTTCTCGAAGCTCGCCTGCTCTGGGGAGCTGAAGAGCTGTTCCGCACTTTTACTGCCGCGCTGCACAGGGAGGTTTTCGAGCCCCGCCGGGAGGCCTGGGCGGCCGAGAAGGTGAGCGATCTCGAGAGCCGGCACGCCCAGGCGGGAGAAACGGTCTACCTGGCCGAACCCGACGTCAAGGAGAGCCCGGGGGGCCTGCGTGACATGCATACTCTGCTCTGGCTCAGCCGGGCCCGTTCCGGTCCGGTCCTCTGGCCGGCCTATCTGGCCCGACACGCCGTCCCCGGCCGGGAGTACGAGCGGCTGCTCGGCGCCCGCGATCACAGCCTGTGGGTCCGCAACGTCCTGCACCTGCACCGGGGCCGGAAATGGGACCGGCTCGATCATCGCAGTCAGCAGGAGGTGGCCCGTGAAACGGGTGCGGTGGGGCGCCGGGGGCGCCTCGGAGTCGAGATCTTCATGCAGGAGTATTACCGGGCGGTATGGAGCATCTTCACCTTCACCCGCCTGCAGCTGGCCGCCCATGGACACAGCTCCGACCGGCCTCGAAACGGTCTGCCGCGGGTGCTGGCCCCGGCCGGCGCCGGCGGCCAGCAGTGGTCCGCCGACGAGATCGCCACCGTTCCGCTGAACCTGCTCCGGCGGCTGCTCGATCTGACCCGCCACGGCGGGCGTCTGGGTCCCGAAACAGCGGAATTCCTCTACACCCAGGGCGAATTTCTCGGCACGGCCGCCGCCCGGGAGGCCGGTCACGGCCCCCTGCTCATGGCTCTGCTCTCCGAACCGCGGGCGGCCGCCACGCTGCGTCTGATGCACGATTTCGGTATCCTGGGCGGTCTGCTCTCAGAATTCGACCGCCTGCGGGCCCTGGTGCAATTCGATCCCTATCACAGCTTCACGGCCGACGAACACACCCTGCGGGCTCTGGACGCCCTCGAGGCGCTGCTGGAGCCCGGAGGCGGTTCGATCCGCAGCGAACTCTGTCACGACCTGCCCGCCGTCCGGGCGATGCTCCCGCTGGACGAATGGATGCCGGAGCGGCGCGACACGGCCCTGCTGCGCCTGGCTCTGCTCTACCACGACATCGCCAAAGGGACCGGGATCGGCGGTCACGCCGAGCGGGGCGCCCGGATGGTCCGCCGGGCCGGGCGGCGTATCGGGCTGGCCGAGGCCGAACTGCGCGATGTCGCCTTCCTGGTTCGCCACCACCTGCTGCTCTCGGCCACCGCCCAGCGGCGCGACATCAGCGAGCCGGTGCTGATCGAGCGTCTGTGCCGTCTCGTCCGTACTCCCCGCCGCCTCCATCTTCTGGCCCTGCTGACCCTGTGCGATACCGCCGCCCTCGGTCCGAACGTTTTGACCCGCTGGAAAGCCCGTCTCCTCCTCGAACTGGTCGGGACCGTGGAACGGGCCCTGCGCGGCGAGCAGGCCCTGCATCGCTGCGAACGGGTCGAGCGCCTGCTTGCATCCCTGCCCGCGTCCGAACGCGAGAGCCTGGGCGTCTGGCTCGATGCCATGCCCCCCGAATACCTGCCCGATCTCGATCCGGCGATCCTGCACCGCGAGGCCGCCCTGTTCGAGGTCTGGCGGGCCGATCCCGCCGGACGTGACGCGGTTGCCTTCCAACTCGGATCCGATCGCGAAACCAGCCGGCTGACCTGTATCGCCGGCGACCGGCCGGGGCTGCTGGGCCGCCTCTGCGGCCTGCTGGCCGGGCACGACATCACCATTCTGCAGGCGCGCATTTTCACCCGTCTCGACGGCATCATCGTCGACCGGTTCACCGTGGCCGACGCCGCCGCCGGCGGCCCCCTGACCGACGGGCAGAAAAAGGCTCTGGATGCATCGCTCGCCGCGGCCGTGACCGGTCGGCTCGACGTCGAAGCCCTGCTCGCCGACCATGCCGAGCGATGGCGCCTGCGCGATCGACCGACGATGACCCATGCCGTCTCGGTCAGCTGGGATCTGTCGGCTTCGCGGCGGTACAGTGTGTTCGAGCTCAGGACCCGCGACCGGGTGGGGTTGCTGCACGATGTCGCCATGACCATGACCGGACGGGGGATCTCGATCCATCAGGCCTTTATCAGTACCGAGGCCGAACGGGCGGTGGATGCCTTCTATGTGACCGATCCGCTCGGGGCGCCGCTCGACGATGCCACCCGCGAGGTCCTGCGGGCGGATCTGATCGGCCTGCTCACAGACTGACGCCGTACACTTTTCCCCAGATCCGCCGCACGTCGGCAGCCTGGGACAGGATCGCGCCGGGATCGATTCCGCGCAGCGGGGTCGGGACGATCCCCTCGGGCCAGCTGCGGGGCAGCCAGGTCGTGTCGCGGCCGTAATGAAGCTGCAGTCCGATCTGGAGGCGGCGCAGTTCGGTGTACAACGAGGCCAGCAGGCGGCCCTCGTCCTCGCTGAGTCGGCCGGCGGCGACGAGGGGGGGCATCAGGTCGGGCAGGTGAGCCGGCCTGGCGGCGGCCGGCAGGCCGGCGTCCAGGGCGAGCGCCAGCCCGACGTATTCGATATCGGCCAAGGCCCCGGGGGATCGCTTGACGTCGAAGAGGTGGTCGGGGTCGGTCTCGAGTTCGGCTTCCTGGCGGCGGCGTACCAGGGCCAGTTCGCCGGCGGTGGCGGGAGTCAGGCGGAAGGTGCCGAGCCAGTTCTCGATCGCGGTGGCGGCGGGATCGAGACGGCGCCGGCGGCCGTAGAGAGGTCGCACCCGGCTCAGGGCAAGGGCTTCCCACGCTTCAGCCCGGTCGTGCAGGTACTCGTTCAGGTAGGCGACGTCGACACTGGTGGGGGCCGAGCGGCCTTCGGGACGCAGGCGCATGTCGACGCGGTAGGGGCCGCCCGGGGGCGAAAGCAGGCCGGCCACCTGGGCGGCCAGCGTCTGGACCCTTGCACCCGCTCCTTCGGCATGGACGAAGAGCAGGTCGGCATCCGAGGCGAAGGTCATGAAACCCGCCGAGAGGGTGCCGAGACTGAAGGTGCAGAAGCGGGGCGGGTGGACCGCTTCGCCGAAGTGGTGACCGATGAAGGTGCGGACCAGAGCGCGGGCCAGGGAAGCCAGCCCGGACATGAGGGTGTCGAGATCGCGCTCCCCGATCACGTAGGCCAGGCCGGCAGCCAGGAATTCCCGGCTGCGGATCGACTCCAGTTCGGCGGCCAGATCGCGGCTGGTGCGCGCCCGCCGCCGGGCCTGGCGCAAACGCCGGCCCCGGGCCGCGGGGGAAGCCGCCGCCGTGGCCGCCCCCCGGCTGAAGAGGCGTTCGAAATGCCCGGGGTGGCGGATCAGCAGATCGGGCAGATAATCACCCGAGGCGCAGAGCGCGAGCAGCGCCTGTCGTACCGATGGTTCGCGTGCCAGCAGGCGGGCATAGGCGCCCGGGGATCCGAGACGGCGCAGAATGCGTTCGAGGTTGTTCAGGCTGCGGTCGGGATCGCCGGTGGCGCGGGCGTCCTCGAGCAGGGGCGGGAGCAGGCCGATGAAGGCGGCCCCGGCCCCCGGTCCGCCGGCTCTGATTCCCGAGGCGGTGGCCAGGATGACCCTGTGGCTGCGGGCCGGGAGACGAAAACCGCGCCGGCTCAGGCGGGCGACTGCCTCCTGGCCGCCGGGGGGCAGAGTGAGCAGGGATTCGACCGGCTGGCCGCTTTCCTCTTCGCCCAGGCCGGGCAGGAGGGTGCGCAGAACCGCCTGAACCCGGTCGCGGTGCCGGTCCCAGCTCCCGAGCAGGTCGTCGGCATCGGCGGCCCCGGCCAGCCGTGCCACGGCCCGCAGCCGGGCCGGATCGCGCGGCAGGGTGAACTCCTGCCGGTCCTCCTGCATCTGGATCAAGTGCTCGAGTCGGCGGGCGAAGCGGTAAGCGGAGTCGAGAATGTCGGCTTCGGCTTCGGGCAGGCAGCGGGCCCTGACCAGAGCGTCGAGCGCGGGGCCGGTTCCCGTTCGGCGCACGTCTGACAGACGTCCGCCGTAGAGCAACTGCAGGACCTGGACGACGAATTCCACATCGCGGATGCCCCCGGGAGCCAGCTTGACGTGCCGGTGATCGCTGCCGCCCTCCTCGCGGGCACGCCGCTCCCGGCGAAGACGGTGGGCTTCTTCGCGGGGATCGTGTTCGGCGTGGGCCGGGTAGATGAAGGGTTCCAGCTCGTGCAGCAGGCGGCGGCCGGCGTCGATGTCTCCGGCACAGGGCCGGGCCTTGACGAGCATCTGGCGCTCCCAAGGCGCCCCCTGTTCGGCGTAGTAGGCCAGCAGCCGGCCGGCACTGGGGATCAGGGGAGCGCGGTCGCCGCCGGGGCGCAGGCGCAGGTCGAGCCGGTAGAGAGAACCGGATGGGGTGTACGCGGTCAGGTATTCGACGCCTTTCTCCACGATCCGCGTGGCCCGGGGCAGAAGCTGTTCCGCGGGCTGATCCCCGCTGATAGGCAGGGCGAGAATCAGATCGAGATCGCTCGAGAAATTCAGTTCGCAGCCGCCGAGTTTGCCGACCGCGATGACGATCGGAGCCGGCAGTTCCGCCGGCCAGAGGGAGGTCACGATCGTTTCGAGCAGGGTGTCAGCCAGCCGTGACAGGGCGGTGAATTCCTCCTCCAGGCTGGAGAGACCGAAGACGGCCCGGGCCCCGATGCGCAGCAGGACATCGCGTTTGAGGTCGTTCAGGGCCGCCAGCCAGGGGACGGGGGAACCCGAGGCGGGCCCGGCGGGCAGCTCGAGGGCGGCTGTGACTTCATCCGCCGATCGGGCGAGGTCGTTTTCCTCCAGCAGACGGACCATCCGTTCGGGGCGGGCCAGCAGCAGTTCGCCGAGGAAAGGGGAGGCGCTGAGCAGGCGCAGGAGCCGGTCCAGGTCGGCCACGTCGGCGGGGTGCAGGGGGGGGGCGGGAATGCGATCGAGCCGCTGCAGAAGACCGAGCGCCAGATCGGGATCAGGGGCGGCGACCAGTCCGGCTTCGAGTTCGCCGGCTCGCTCGCGCCAGCGAGCGGCGCGGGGACCGGCGCCCAACGAGGCCAGGTCGCGGGCAGCTGCAGCGGGATCGAGGAACCCGATCTTGAGCAGGTCCTCCTCACCGGCCGGCCGGTCCGGATTCCGGTCAAGCCGGGCCGCAAGATTGGACCGGGGTCGCTGTCGACTCTCAGCGTTCATCGGCTCCAGTATAGAGCCGGTCTTCCGGACGGCCCACCCCGACGGAGAAATGCTTGCCTGGGGCGCAGTTGCCGGGGTAGACTCCTTCGGGACCGAAAACGACCCTCTGCAGCGATCTCCGGGAGCCCCATGAAGCGTATCGAAGCGATCATAAAACCCTTTAAACTGGACGCCGTGCGCGAAGCGCTCATGGCGCTGGGGGTGCGCGGTATGACCGTGACCGAAGTGCGCGGGTTCGGCCGTCAGCGGGGCCACACCGAACTCTATCGGGGCTCGGAGTACCAGATCGATCTGCTGCCGAAGATCAAGATCGAAACGGTCGTTCCCGACGAGCTGGTACCCGAAGCCATCGAGGCCATCGTCGAATCGGCCGGGACCGGCGAGATCGGGGACGGAAAGATCTTCGTGCTGCCGGTCGAGGATGTCGTCCGGATACGCACCCGGGAGCGCGGGGAGACCGCCCTCTGAGCACCACCCTGCTCTCATATTCCTCTTCGCGCCACGGCTCGGGCTGTGTTACTTTCGTGCCGCTGTCTCACCTTTACCGAAGCGGGGAACCATGGCCCAGAGCATCGCCGTACTGGCCTCGGGTAGCGGGACGAATTTTCAGGCCATCCTCGACGCTATCGCCGCAGGGCGCCTCGAGAGCGAGGTCGTCCTCGTCGCCAGCAACAAGGAAGATGCGGGTGCGCTCGAACGGGGGCGGGCAGCCGGAGTGCGTGGCGAATGGATTGCGCCCGGGGACGATTACCACGATCGCCTGCAGGCTCTGCTCGACGAGGTCTCGCCCGATCTGGTCGTTCTGGCCGGCTACCTCAAGCTCATTTCAGCCGCCACCGTCCAGGCCTTCAAAGGCCGGATGCTCAACATCCATCCCGCCCTGCTTCCCGGTTTCGGGGGCAAGGGCATGTACGGCATCCATGTCCACGAAGCGGTGCTCGAGCGAGGTGTGAAGGTCACCGGCGTGACCGTTCACCTCGTGGACGAGGAGTACGACCGGGGACCGATCGTGGCTCAGGTGGTCGTTCCCGTACTCGACGACGATACCCCGCAGACCCTGCAGGCCCGGGTTCTGGAGCGCGAACACGAGCTCTACCCGCGGGTCCTGCAGTGGTTCGCCGAAGGCCGCCTCAGAATCGACAATTACCGGGTCTACGGAGCCGAACCCGATCCCCACCTGATACCCGACCGGAGCTGAATGATGACCAGACCCTCTGAAACCGTACCTGTTCACCGCGCCCTGCTGAGTGTTTCGGATAAGAGCGGGATCGTTGACTTCGCCCGCGGGCTCGCCGCTCTGGGGGTCGAACTCCTCTCGACCGGCGGCACCCGGAAGACCCTCGAGGACGCCGGACTCGAGGTGATCGATGTGGCCGACTACACCGGCTCGGGAGAGATGATGGAGGGGCGAGTCAAAAGCCTGCACCCCAAGATTCATGCCGGTCTGCTGGCCCGCCGGGGCCACGAGGGTGACGAGGCCGAGATGGCCGAACGAGAGTGGGGACTGATCGACCTGGTCGCCGTCAACCTCTATCCTTTCGAATCCCGGGCCGTGGCCGAGCGGCTCGATGCCGATGACGCGGCGGCTTTCATCGATATCGGGGGGCCCACCATGCTCCGCTCGGCGGCCAAGAATCCGCGCGGGGTCGTGGTCGTTCCCGATCCGATATTCTATCCCGACGTTCTCGAGGCTCTCGAGACGGGCCAGGGCGCCGTCGGGCTGGACCTGAGCCGGCGACTCTCGGCTGAAGTGTTCCGCCGTACCGCTCTGTACGACAGCGCCATCGCGTCCTACCTGGCCGATCTGGTCGACAGGGCCGAAGAGGGCTCCGAGGACGACAGCGGCGAGCCGAGTCCGTTCGGTACCGTTCTGGTACCGCGCTTCGAGCGGGTTCTGGTGCTGCGCTACGGGGAGAATCCCCACCAGCAGGCGGCTTTTTACCGCGACCCGGTCCGGGTCGGTCCCAACCTCGCCGACTGCGAACAGCTGGGCGGCAAGCAGCTGTCCTTCAACAACATCATCGACCTGGAATCGGCTCTCGGCATTCCCCTCGAATTCGAGGCGCCGACCTGCGCCCTGATCAAGCATACCAATCCCTGCGGGGCGGGCTCGGGAGATACCCTGATCGAGGCCTATACCAACGCTCTGGCCACGGATCCCGTTTCAGCCTTCGGCGGCCTGGCCGGCTTCAACCGCCCCGTCGACGGCGAACTGGCCGCCAGGATGACCGACGGGCGTTTCTGGGAAGCGGTGGTGGCTCCCGACTTTACCGAGGAGGCCCTCGAGATCCTGCGGCAGAAGAAAAACCTGCGTATCATGCGCTACGATGCCTCGCAGCCGCGCGATATGCAGACGGCGGTGGATTACAAGCGCGTCTACGGGGGGCTGTTGATCCAGCAGGCCGATACCGGCTGGGTGCCGATGAACGAGGCCGAAGTGGTCACCAGGCGCCAGCCGACCGAGGCGGAACTGGCCGCGCTCACGTTCGGCTGGCGGATCGTGAAGTGGGTCAAGTCCAACGCCATCATCTATACCGCCGCCGATCGCACCCTCGGGGTTGGAGCGGGGCAGATGAGCCGGGTCGATTCGGCCGAACTGGCGGTCAAGAAAGCCGCCGCCGCCGGTCTCGAACTGAACGGGTGCGCCATGGCCTCGGACGCATTCTTCCCCTTCCGCGACGGGATCGACGCCGCTGCCGAAGCGGGGGTGCGGGCGATCGTCCAGCCGGGGGGGTCGATTCGCGATTCCGAGACGATCGAGGCGGCCGACGAACACGATATCGCCATGCTGTTCACCGGCATGCGCCACTTCCGTCATTAGTGTCATGGCGACGTTCGAATACCATCGGTATCGCCTGACAGGGCACCAGGGAATCAGGGAGGCAGCGCCGTGAGCTTCACCTTCAGAGAGTTCTTCGCCAACGACGTGGGGATCGATCTCGGTACGGCCAATACCCTGGTCTACGTGCGCGGCAAGGGGATCGTCGTCAACGAGCCATCGATCGTGGCCGTGGACCGGCAGACCCAGCAGGTGCTCGCTATCGGCAACGAAGCCAAGGAGATGCTCGGCCGCACACCCGAAGATGTCATGACCATCCGGCCCCTGAAGGACGGGGTGATCGCCGATTTCGAGAAGACCGAGGAGATGCTGCGGGCGTTTATCCGCAAGGTGCAGAACAACCGCCTCTTCGGCCGGCCGCGCATCGTCATCTGCGTTCCTTCGGGTATTACCGAGGTTGAAAAGCGGGCCGTGCGCGACAGCGCCGAATCGGCCGGAGCGCGCGAGGTCTTTCTGATCGCCGAACCGATGGCGGCCGCCATCGGAATCGGTCTGCCGGTCGAGCTTCCGGTGGGCAACATGGTCATCGATGTCGGCGGGGGGACCAGCGAGATCGCCGTGATCGCCCTGTCGGGGATCGTGGCTTCGACCTCGATCCGGGTCGGCGGCGACGAGATGGACCGGGCCATCGTGCAGTTTCTGAAGAAGAAGTACAATCTGCTCATCGGTGAGCGTACCGCCGAGCAGATCAAGATCGAGATCGCCTCGGCCACCGAGATCGATCCCGAGCTCGAGACCCGGGTCAAAGGGCGCGACCTGGTCGGGGGGATCCCGAAGACGATCATCCTCTCCTCCAGCGAGGTGCGTGAAGCTCTCTCGGAACCGATCGCCCAGATCGTGGACGCGGTGCGCATCAGCCTGGAACGCACGCCGCCCGAACTGGCCGCCGACATCCTCGACCGCGGCATCATCCTGAGCGGCGGCGGGGCCCTGCTGCGCGGTCTCGATCAGCGCCTGCGGGAAGAGACCAATCTGCCCATCAATGTGGTCGAGGATCCTCTGACCTGCGTGGTGCGGGGGACCGGCAAAGTGCTCGAGAACCTGTCCGAATACAGCAAGATGCTCATGGTCGGGCGGCGGATGTAAATCGTCCCGGCAGGGGGGTGGTGGGTGCCCCGGTTCCCTTCCATATCGCGTTCGCGTCGAGAGGTGCTCGTCCTGGTCCTCCTGCTCCTGCTCGGTGCTCTTCTGGCCGCCGTTCCGCGACCCGCGGTGAGCAGCGTTCTGCACGATCTCTTCGCCGGCGGGAACGAGTTGCTGCTCGACTCCTTCGGCTGGGCGTTCGACCTGGGCGCCGATGCCCGCGAGAACGCCGAACTGCACCGCGAGCTGGCCGAGCTCAGGCTGGCTCTCTCCGACCTGGAGCAGACCCGGCTGCAGAACAGCCGCCTGCGGGAACTGCTCGAGTTCACCGCGGTGCGCCGGCCCGAGATCCTCACCGGGGCCGAGGTCATCGGCCGGGGCGACGGGCGTCAGGCCTTCGCCGTGACGGTTTCGGCCGGGACCGCAGACAGCGTGGCCTACAACCAGCCGGTCGTGACCGCCGACGGACTGGTCGGCCGGATCGACCGCGCGCCGGGGCGACACACCGCCATCGTCAGCCTGCTCAACGATCCCTCCAACGCCGTGGCGGCGGTCATTGAACGCAGCCGGGTACAGGGCGTCTTCCAGTTCGTGGGCGGCCAGGGCCGGCTGCTGCACGTACTCCAGGCGGCCGACGTACAGCCGGGCGACCGGGTGAAATCGAGCGGGCTGGGCGGGATCTATCCCGAAGGTCTCATGATCGGTTCGGTCGTCAGTGTCGCCGACGACCCCGACGGGGTGACGCAACGGATCGTCGTCGCTCCGGCGGCGGCGCTCGACCGTCTGGAGGAGGTCTTCATCCTGCGGCTCGGAGGAGCGCGATGAACCGGCTGGCGCGCTACCTCTTCTTCGGCTTTGCCGCGGTCGTTCTGCAGACCATGCTCGTTCCCGAGATCGCCCTCTGGGGTCAGGTCCCCGACCTGATCGTCATTTTCGCCGTCGTCGTGGGCGCGTTCGAGGGCAGTTCCGCTGGCTGTGGCGCCGGATTTCTGGCCGGGCTGGCGGTCGATCTCTACCACCCGCCGACTTTCGGAGCCGGCGTCATGGCCGCCACGGTGGCCGGGTATCTGGGCGGAAAAGCACAGATACTGCTCGATCTCGACCATGCCGTGAACCAGATGGTCGCCCTGGCCGCGACCCGGGTCGTTCACGACCTGGTCTACGCCCTGGTCGGAACCGTGCAGGGCAGCGTCGAACCGCTCTCTTTTCTGGTCCCGGGGACCATCGGCGGAGCCATCTATACCGCTCTGATCGGAGCCGCCGTCCTGGCCCTGGCCGGGCTCGTCCGAGGGGGGAAGCACGTCATTGATCGGCGATGAAACCCGGCAGAGGAAACGCAGGGCCTTCCTGCTGAGCGGCCTCTATGCCGCCGGACTCCTCTTTCTGGCCCTGCGGGTGGCCCAACTGCAGGTCGCCCGCCACGACACCCTGAGTGCCCTGAGCGATTCCAATCGCCTGCGCCCGGTCGTGGTCCAGCCGGTGCGAGGCCGGATCTACGACCGGGTGGGCCGTCTGATCGTCGACAACCGGCCCTCCTGGACGGTGACCCTCAGTCCGCAGATTCTGACCGGGAACGGCGATGTGATCGAGAGGGTGGGGCAGATCATCGACAGCGGTCCCGATCCGATCCGGGAACGGATCGAACAGCGCCGGGGTCATCTCTACACCGCCGTGCCGATCAAGCGGGATGTCAGCTTCGATGTCATCGCCCGGATCAGCGAACGGGGGCCCGATCTGCCCGGGGTGGGGGTGGTCATGGAGCCGCGGCGGCGCTACCCCTACGGTTCTTCGGCCGCCCACAGCCTCGGCTACCTGCGGGAGATCAACGATGCCGAACTGGCCCGCAGTCACGATCAGGGGAGCGGCTACATCTATGGCGACCTGCTCGGCAAGGATGGGCTCGAGCGTGAGTACGAACGCCAGCTGCGCGGGACCAAAGGACTGCAGTATTCCGAAGTCGACGCCCGCGGCCGCATGGTCGGATTCTCGGCCGACCGCGCTCCGGTCGAACCGGTCCATGGAGCCGATCTGGTCACCACTCTCGACATCGAGCTGCAGCGGGTTGCCGAGCGGGCGTTCGCCGACACCGCCCGCGGCGCGGCGGTCGTGATGCACCCCGACAGCGGCGCCCTGCTGGTGCTGGCCAGTATTCCGACCTTCGATCCTCACGATTTCAGCGGCGTGCTGGATGCCGCCATCTGGGACAGTCTGAACTCCGATCCCCGCAAACCCCTCCTGAACCGCGCCGTCTCCGGTCTCTACCCGCCCGCTTCCACCGTCAAGGGGATCACCGCTCTGGCCGGTCTGAGTGCCGGGGTGCTCACCGCCCGAACCCGTTTCGATCCCTGCCTGCCGGGAGGTTGGCGGCTCGGGAACAGGACCTACCACTGCTGGAACGAGGTCCACGGGCAGCTGACCGTCGTGGGGGCGATCGAGCAGTCGTGCGATGTTTTCTTTTACCAGGTCGGGGTCAGACTCGGGCTCGAACCGCTCCACGAAACAGCCCGCGCGTTCGGACTGGGCGGAGCCACCGGCATCCGGCTGCCCGGCGAGGCCGAAGGGCTCTTCCCCGACGCCGGATATTACGATCGGATCGTGGGTGAGGACCGGTGGGTCGAATCGGGCCAGGTCATCAATCTCGCCATCGGCCAGGGCGAGATTCTGGCCACCCCCCTGCAGGTGGCGGTCATGACGGCTGCGATCGCCAACGGCGGCTACCGCGTGACGCCCACCCTGGTCAGCGCCACCGTTCCGGCCGGTACGGCCGCCGAAATTTCCGAACCCGCCCCCGAGCCGCGGCGCATCCCCGGGGTGAGCCCCGAAGACATCGAGCTCATCCGGCAGGGCCTGGTGGCCGTAGTAAATGGTGAGAACGGGACCGCCAACCATGTTGCCCGCTATGCGCCCGGAATCACGGTGGCGGGGAAAACCGGAACCGGTCAGAACCCGCACGGCGAGAACCACGCCTGGTTCACCTGTTTCGCCCCCGCCGAAGAACCCGAGATCGTCGTCACCGTGCTGGTCGAGAACGGCGGGGGGGGGAGCGCGGTGGCCGGCCCGATCGCCGGGCTCATTCTCCAGGCCTGGTTCAGTGACCTGCGCCACGCCGGGAGGGTGCCGGCCGAAAGTACGGGAGAGGGCCGATGATGGCGCGCCGGCGGTTCAGGCGCATCCTGCGACGCGATTTCGATTATCTTCTCTTCGCCTGCGTGCTGGTTCTGGTCGTCATCGGGATCGTCTTCGTCTATTCGGCCACGGTCGAGAACGCTCAGGTCGCCGCCCCCCTGCACACCCGCCAGCTCATTCTGGCCGCGATCGGGCTCGTCGCCCTGGCGGTGGCGGTCAGGCTCCCCCTGCAGTTCTACTACTCCACCGCGTACCTGTTTTACGGGTTGATGGTGTCGCTCCTGATCGCCCTGGCCCTGACCGGCGGAGGGGAAGGGGGGCGCTGGTTCGAACTGGCGGGCGGGATCCGGCTGCAGCCGAGCGAACCCGCCAAGATCTTTCTGGTGATGGCCGTGGCTCGCTACCTGTCGGGCCACTCGGTCACCTTCCGGCGGGCCCGGGACTACCTGGTGCCGATCCTGCTGGCCGCACTGCCCTTTCTGCTCGTCGCCCGGCAACCCGACCTGGGGACGGCCATGATCTTTCCGGTCATTTTGATTCCCATGCTCTACTGGCGGGGAGTACCCATGTGGACGATTTTCCTGATCTGCAGTCCCCTGCTGAGTGTGGTCACCGCCTTCGATCCCATTACCTGGGGGATCGCGATGGTCATCATCGGGACCGTGATCTGGCGCAAACGGATCAGGCGGGGACTGGGCGTGGCGCTGGTCATCGTCAACGTCGTGCTCGGGGTGTTCACTCCGGTCGTCTGGGACAACCTGCACGCCTATCAGCAACAGCGAATCATGAGTTTCATCGACCCGGGCAAGGATCCTCTCGGGGCCGGCTATCAGATCATCCAGTCGACCGTGGCGGTGGGTTCGGGGGGCCTGGCCGGCAAAGGGTATCTGCAGGGTACCCAGACCAAACTCAACTTTCTGCCCGAGCAGCACACCGATTTCATTTTCAGCGTGATCGCCGAGGAGACCGGCCTGATCGGAGCCCTGGTCGTCCTCCTTCTTTTCGGGGTGATCCTGCTCCGCGCCCTTCGGGCGGCGGCGGAGGTGAAAAACATCTTCTCGGGTCTGGTCATCATCGGTACGACCGGGATCATCTTCGCCCATGTCATGGTCAATATCGGTATGGCTCTCGGTCTGCTGCCCATTACCGGGCTGCCGCTGCCCCTGGTCAGTTACGGCGGGTCGCACCTGGTGACGACGCTTTTCATGATCGGGATCATCCTGAGCCTGCGCCTGCGCTGGATGGAGTATTGAACGAGCCATGTATCCCGTTCTCTTCCGCATCGGCCCCCTGACCGTTCACGCCTACGGTTTGTTCATGGCGCTCGGGTTCGGTGCCGGTGCGCTCTGGTTCATCACCCGGGGTCGGCGGCGCGGCCTTCCCGCCGGCCGCCTGATCGATCTGGTCATCGTCGCCATCGTGAGCGGCATCGGCGGCGGGCGTCTCTTTTACGTGCTGACCCACTTGGGGCAGTTCCGCGGCCGGCTCTGGCAGGCTTTCTGGCCGGTCGGCAGCGACGGCTCGCTCGGTATCCAGGGTCTGGTATTCTACGGCGGTCTGATCGTCGCCGTGCCGCTCATCGCCTGGCTGGTTCATCGCTGGCGGCTCAATCCTCTGCGCACTCTCGACGCCCTGGCGCCTGCGATCGCGCTCGGAACCGCGATCGGACGTCTGGGCTGTTTCTTGAACGGCTGCTGTTTCGGCCGACCGACGACCCTGCCCTGGGGGTTGGTTTTTCCCCCCTCCTGTTCGGCCGGGGCGACCTTCCCCGGAACGCCGATTCATCCCACCCAGCTCTATATGGTGCTCGACAATCTGGCCGTCGCCGGCATTCTGCTTCTGATCGAGCGTTTCGGGCGAAAAATTGACGGTGCCCTGATTGCATCCTATCTTGTGTTGATTGGAGTGGCGCGAGGTATCGACGATCTGTTCCGCTACTACGAGAGGGAGATGCGGATTGTCGCACTCGGCGGGATCGACATCACCGTCAACCACCTGACCGGACTCTTCCTCATCGCGTTCGGCATTCTGATGCTCCGCCGGCTCAGCCGGAAGACTCCTGAACTCGACCGCTGAAGGACCCGCACCGATGGTCACAAGCATGACAGGCTTCGGCCGAGGCACGACCAGCGACCCCGCCGGGGAGGTGACGATCGAGATCCAGTCGGTCAACAACCGCTTCCTCGATGTGACGCTGCGGGGGGGGCGGGAAGTCTCCCTGGTGGAGGGACGGATGCGGGAGATCCTGCGCGAGAAGCTCGAACGCGGCAAGGTCACCGTCACTCTGGCCCTGCAGAATGCCGGCGAGGGCGAACCCCTGGCCGATACCGGCCGGGCTCGGGCATACCTCGACGCCCTGCGGCAGCTGCAGGCCGAACTCGATCTCGGCGGCGAGGTGGATATCGGCCTGCTGGCGGGTTTTCGCGACATCATCGGCGCTCATCCCGGCGAAGAGAGCGAAGAGGAGCTCTGGACCCGGGTCGAACCCGCCTTCATCGCAGCCCTGGACCGTCTCATCGAGATGCGGGCGCGCGAGGGGAAAGCCCTGGCTGAGGATCTCGCCCTGCGCTTCGACCGACTCGCCGCGGCTCTCGATGATGTCGAAGCCCGGGCCCCCGACCGGGCGGCGCAGTACGCCGAGCGGTTGCGGGCCCGCATCGCCGATCTGCTTCAGGGACAGGGACCCGACGAGGAGCGGCTTTTTCACGAAGTGGCCCTCTACGCCGATCGGATAGATATCAGCGAAGAATGTACGCGCCTGCGCAGTCACCTCGATCAGGCGCGCGCAATCATGACCGGCCCGGGAGCAGCGGGCCGCCAGCTCAACTTTCTACTGCAGGAGATCCACCGCGAGGTCAATACCCTGGGGAGCAAGGCCAACGACCAGGACATCAGCCACCGGGTGGTCGGCATGAAGGAAGAGCTGGAATGCATCAGAGAGCAGGTGCAGAACATTGAATAGCCTAGGCTTTCCCCTGATCATCAGCGCCCCTTCCGGGGCGGGCAAGACCAGTATCTGCTACGAGGTCCTGCGCCGGGTTGATGAAGCGGAGTATTCGGTTTCGGTCACCACCCGCGAGCGCCGCAAGAGCGAACGGGATGGCGTGGACTATCATTTCGTGGACGAGGATGAATTCCGGCTCATGATCGAGCGCGGTGAATTCGCCGAGTGGGCGGAAGTGCACGACGCACTCTACGGAACCCTGAAAGCCAAACTCAGCACGGCGGTCGAACGGGGGCGGGTGGTGATTCTCGACATCGACGGCCAGGGCGCCCGGAACCTGAAACAGACCTATCCCGACTCGGTCCTGGTCTTCATCTTTCCGCCGACGCCGGCCGTTCTCTACGAGCGTCTCAGCGGGCGCGGCACCGATGAAGAAGACACCATCCGGGATCGCCTGCGGGCGGCTCCGCAGGAAGTGGAGAACGCCGAGCTGTACGACTACGTGGTCGTGAACGAAGACTTCGAGGATTCGGTCGTCCGGATCGTGCACATCATCGAAGCCGAGAAGTGCGTCCGGGAACGGATGCAGCCCTTCATCGCCGACTACGCGGCCCAACTCGAACAGTGGCAGAAGGAGCATCTCTGATCATGGAAGAACGTCTCAATATCGAGGACTTCCGCAACACCACGCCGAACATCTATTGGGCCGTGGTCATCGCCGCCCGCGAGGCGCGGAAAATCAACAACCTGCGACGCATGCAGGCGATGCACGATCCCGAGTACATCGAACCTGATGCCAAGGTGACCACCGAGGCTCTCACGCGGCTGATCGAAGGCCGGGTCGAGGCCGAGGAACAGGACGAGGGCGAGGAGTAGGGGGCACGTCGTGGCCCGTATCCTGCTGGCCGTCAGCGGATCGATCACCGCGTACAAGAGTGCTCATCTCGTGCGCGACCTGCAGCGGGTCGGGCACGAGGTGCGCTGCCTGCTGACCGCGGGCGGACAGAAATTCATCACCCCCCTGACCCTGCAGGCTCTCTCGGGTCATCCGGTGGCCGTCGATCCCTGGCAGCCGCTCGAGGCCGACGCCATGGATCACATTCATCTCGCCCGGTGGGCCGAGGCCCTGCTGGTGGCGCCCGCCTCGGCCTCCGCGATCGCCCGCTTGGCCGGCGGACTGGCCGACGATCTGCTCGGGTCGACCGCCCTGGCCTGTACCGGACCGCTCTTCATCGCCCCCTCCATGAACGCCGACATGTACCGCCACCCGGCCACCCGTGCCAACCTCGACCTGCTCCGGGACCGGGGGGCGGACATCATCGCGGGCTCGGCCGGCGAACTGGCCTGCGGCGAGAGTGGGCCGGGACGGATGGAAGAGCCCGCCGGGATAGCCGAATATGTGACCGAAACCCTTCGCAACCGGGGTGATTTCGCCGGCCTGCGGGCTTTGGTCTCGGCCGGCCCGACAGCCGAGGATATCGACCCGGTACGTCTGGTCACCAACCGTTCGAGCGGGCGGATGGGTTTCGCCCTGGCCGCCGAACTCGCCGGGCGGGGCGCCCGCGTCACTCTGGTGCACGGCCCGACCTGGCTCCACCCGCCGGCCGGTCCGGTCGAGATCGTCGGGGTGCGTTCGGCGGCTGACATGGAAGCCGAACTCACGAGCCGTTTCGCCGACTGCGACCTGCTTCTCATGGCCGCTGCGGTAGCCGATTTTCGGCCCGCTGTACAGCAGGCCGACAAGATCGCCCGCGACAGCGGGCCGTTGACGCTCGAGCTGGAACCAACGGTCGATATCGTGGCCTCGCTGACCGCCAGGCGCTCGAACCAGGTCGTGGTTGGTTTTGCCCTGGAAACCGGTGACCCGCTCGTCGGCGGCCGGGCCAAGCTCGAACGCAAGAATCTGGATGTCATTGCCGTGAACGATCCCACCGAACCGGGCGCCGGCCCCGAGGTCGAGACCAACCGTCTGACGGTCCTTTTCGCCGACGGCCGGAACGCGGTTCTGGGGCCGGCCGCCAAGGAGCAGGTGGCCCGAGAATTGCTCGATCTCATCCACCCCCTCTGCGCCGGGCGACGTGAGCACTGAACCGGACCGGCACTGGCTCTCCGATACCGCCCGCTACCTGCGGCAATTCGCCGAAACCGAGAACGATAACCTGCTTGCCGCCGGCCCCCGGAGCGGAGAAGATGAACCCAAGGGGAAGGCGCTGCCTGTGACACCGGACGATACGACCCAGATCGATCTGCTCGCCCGCGAGGGAGCGGCCGAATCCGCTCATCCGTCCCCCTGGGGCGGCCGGCCCCCCCAACCCGAGCTCGATCCGGTCGGTATCCCCGAGGCGATGACCTGTCCGGTGCCCGACGACAGCACCGGGCGAGCCCGGCTGCTGGCCGATCTCGAACAGCAGGTCGCCCCCTGTCTCAAGTGTCCGTTGGGACAAACCCGGAACCGGCTCGTCTTCGGAACCGGCGCCCCCGACGCCGGGGTGATGTTCATCGGCGAGGCGCCGGGCCGCGACGAGGACGAGCAGGGGATACCGTTCGTGGGGCGGGCCGGGCAGCTGCTCACCAAAATTCTCGCCGCCATCGATTTCGAGCGCGAGGAGGTCTATATCGGGAATATCCTGAAGTGCAGGCCCCCCGGTAACCGCGATCCCCAGGCGGCCGAGGTCGAGGCCTGCGAACCATACCTGCAGCGCCAGATCGAACTCATCCGGCCAGCGGTCATCTGCGCTCTGGGTCGTATCTCGGGCCAGACCCTGCTCCGGACCACCGCTACCCTGACCCGGTTGCGCGAAAAGGTGCACCGCTATCAGGGGCGGCCGCTCGTCGTGACCTATCACCCCGCCGCTCTGCTGCGCAATCCCCACTGGAAGCGACCGGCCTGGGAAGACGTGCAGCTCCTGCGCCGGATCCACGACCAGGAGGTCGGTCGGTGAGCGCCGAGGCGAAAACCCGCGGAGACGGCCGCCTGCCCCCCCAGGCGGTCGAAGCCGAGCAGGCCGTCCTGGGAGCCATGATGCTGGGTGAGGAGGCCATCGGGCGGGTGGTCGAACAGCTCGACGAAACCTGTTTTTACCGCGACGCCAACCGGCGGGTGTTCGAAGCCATGGTGGCCCTGTACAGCCGGGGCGAGCCGGCCGACCTGGTCACGGTCCGCGAAGAACTCAAGAGCGCCGGGAACCTCGAAGCGGCGGGGGGGGAGATCTATCTGGCCGAACTGATCGACGAGGTCGGCACGGCCGCCAATGTCGAATACTACGCCCGGATTGTGCTCGAAGCGGCCATCAAACGAAAGATGATCAACGCCCTGACGGGGGTGATCACCGACGCCTACGACAGCACCGAAGAGGCGGTCGGTCTGCTCGACCGGGCCGAGCAGACCATCTTCAGTCTCTCCGAACGCCGCCTGCGCAAGGGCGCTCTACCCCTGGAGCAGGTCCTGCACCGCACCTTCGAATTGATCGAGAAGGCCCACGAGCGCAAGGGGGGGCTCTCGGGGGTGCCGACCCGGTTCGACACGCTCGATGAGAAGCTGGCCGGGCTGCAGCCCTCGGATCTGATCATCCTGGCCGGTCGGCCCAGCATGGGGAAGACGGCCTTCGCCCTGAACGTGGCCCGCAACGTCGCGGTCGAAGAGGGCGTACCGGTGGCCTTCTTCAGCCTGGAGATGAGCGCCCACCAGCTCGCCCAGCGCATGCTCTGTTCCGAAGCCCGGCTCGACATTCACGCCGTGCGTACCGGGCGGCTGCCGACCACCGACTGGCAGAAGCTCTCGATGAGCGTCGGACGCCTGGCTGATGCGCCGATTTACATCGACGACACCGCCTCGCTCGGTATCCTCGAGTTCCGGGCCAAGGCCCGGCGCCTGAAAGCCGAACGGAACATCGGGCTGGTGATGGTCGATTACCTGCAGCTCATGATGGGACCGCGGGCCGAGAGCCGGCAGATCGAGATCACCATGATCAGCCGGGCTCTCAAGGCTCTGGCCAAGGAGCTCGATATTCCGGTCATGGCGCTGAGCCAGCTCTCGCGGGCGGTCGAGACCCGCGGCGGCGACCGCCGCCCGCAGCTTTCCGATCTGCGCGAGTCGGGCGCCCTCGAGCAGGACGCCGACGTGGTTCTGTTCATGTACCGCGAGGAGTACTACAATCGCGAGAAACCCGAAGCCCAGGGGCGGGCCGAGGTCATTATCGGCAAGCAGCGCAACGGCCCCATCGGGACCATCCCACTAATCTTCCACTCCGAATACGCCCGTTTCGACACCATGGCTCCCGAAGCCGTCGCGGCCGAGACCCCTTTCTAAGATGAAGCTGCCCCGCGAGCCGGCCCTGATCAGAATCGTCGAATACGCCGGCGACCGCTTCATCCGTCTCTCGACCGCCGTGGGCCAGCTGGTCCTGCTCACCTTCGAAATGATCGGGCGGCTGCCTCAACTCCTGCGTACCCCCCGCATCCTGCTGGCCCAGATGGACGCCATCGGACTGCGCAGCCTGCCCCTGGTGATCTTCGCCAGCCTGTTCACCGGGGCTGTTTCGGCCGCCCAGGCCGGCTATCAGATGCAGGGGTATGCCCCTCCCTCGCTGGTCGGAGCGGCTGTGGGCAAGGCCGTGATTCTCGAACTGGCCCCGGTGCTGGCCGCCCTGGTGGTGGCCGGCCGGGTCAGCACCTCGATCGCGGCCGAGCTGGGTACCATGCGGGTGACCGAGCAGATCGACGCTCTGGAAACGATGGCCATCGATCCGGTCTGGTTCCTGGCTTCGCCCCGCTTCTTCGCCGGACTGCTGATGATGCCGCTGCTGGTCATCATCGCCAGCTTCGTCGCCATCATGGGCGGCTACGCCGTGGCTCATCTCGGGGTCGGGGTGTCCACGGCCACCTTCTTCAACGGGGTGAAGATGTTCTTCGAGGCCTACGACGTGCTGGTCAACCAGATCAAGGCTTTCATCTTCGGGGGGGTGGTGTCCCTCTCGGGGGTGTTCTTCGGCTACCGCACGCGCGGCGGCGCCGAGGGGGTGGGGCAGTCCACCATCAACGCCATCGTGACCGCTTCGGTCCTGATTCTCGTCTTCGATTACATCATCGCCGAGGTGATGATCTGATGTCGTCCACCGATCGTGCCTGCGACGAGAACGGGGTCGGCTGCAGCATCACGATCGAGGGGCTGCGCAAGAGCCTGGGAGGGCAGCCGGTTCTGCGCGACGTGAACCTGCGGATTCCACCGGGCGAAACGATCGGCATCGTCGGCCGTTCGGGGTGCGGCAAGAGCGTCCTGCTCAAGCATCTGATCGGCTTGATGTGGCCCGACGCCGGGCGGGTTCTGATAGACGGCCGCGATCTGGGTGAAATGGATCGCGAGGAACTGTACCGCACCCGTCACCGTTTCGGCATGCTTTTCCAGTCCGCAGCGCTCTTCGATTCGATGAATGTGGGCGAGAACATCGCTCTGGGCCTGGTGTACAATACCGACCGCACTCCCGAAGAGATCCACGACCGGGTGGCCTACTGCCTCGGTCAGGTGGGACTCTCGGGTCTGGAAACGAAGATGCCGAGCGAACTGAGCGGCGGGATGAAGAAGCGGGTCGGTCTGGCCCGGGCCATCGCTCTGGGTCCCGAAGTCATGCTCTTCGACGAGCCCACCACCGGTCTGGATCCGATCATGTCGGCCGTGATAGACGAAGTGATCGCCGAACTGGTCGAGAAGCTGCAGACCACGGCGGTGGTGGTCACCCATGACATGCGGACCGTCACCACCATCTGTCATCGGGTCGCCTTCCTGCACCGGGGGGTGATCTTCGCCGAGGGCACGCCCGAGGAAATCACCCACTCGGAAGATCCGGTCGTGGCCCAGTTCATTTCAGGTTCGGCCGACGGGCCGATCAAGCCGCGACGCTGAGAGATCCGCGCCGCCCGGCACCGGCTGGCATTTCCGCTTCTGGTGGTTATCTTTCGGTTCGCCGTTCCGGTCGCCTGCGGGTGGCCGACACCCACACCTGAGAGGAAAAGAGCGTGACTGTCCTGATGTTTTCGCTGGCAGCGTTCCAGCAATCGGTTCCCGGCCAGGCCCAGCCCAATCCGTTCGGATTCCTGCTGCCCTTCATTCTGATTTTCGTCGTGTTCTATTTTCTGATCATGCGGCCGCAGAGCAAGCGCCAGAAGGAACACAAAGCCATGGTGGATGCCCTGCAGAAAGGTGACCGGGTCGTGACCGCCGGCGGTTTCCACGGTACGGTACAGGGGGTGGACTCCGAGGCCGAAACGGTCCAACTCGAGATCGCCGACCGGGTGCGGGTGACGGTCAGCCGGGGGAGCATTTCACGGGTCGTCACCGACAAGGCGGAATAATGTCCCTGATTCCGGTTCGGCTGTATGGCGATCCGGTGCTGCGCCGGCAGGCCGCGGCGGTGGACGAAGTCGATGACGATCTGGGCCGGCTGGCCGACGACATGATCGAAACGATGCGGGCCTCGGACGGCATCGGTCTGGCCGCCAACCAGGTCGGCGAACTGCGCCGGATCCTGGTGGTGAATTTCGATCTCGAGACGGGTGGGGAGGGGGCCACCGCTCTGATCAACCCCGAGATCACCGCCCGGGTCGGGACGATGCGTTCGATGGAGGGCTGTCTCTCGATCCCCGATGTCTGGGACGAGGTCGAACGCCAGGCCGAGATCGCCGTCACCTGGACCGACCCGCAGGGGCGGGAGCAGAACGCCGAAGCCGAGGGTCTGCACGCTGCGGTCGTTCAGCACGAGATCGACCACCTCAACGGAGTCCTCTTCATTGATCACCTGCCGGCGGTCAAAAGGATGATGCTGCGGTCAACCCTGAAGCAGATCGCCCGACGGGCGAAAGAGCGGATGTGAGAACGGCCTTTCTCGGCAACGGTGTTTTCGGGCTGCCCGCTCTCGAAGCTCTGGCCCGATCGGGCCACGAACTGGCCGCCCTGGTGACCAGGCCCGATCGGGAGCAGGGACGGGGCCGCCGGCCGAGTCCGACTCTGACCAAGGTGCGGGCCGGCGAACTGGGTCTGCCGGTGGTCGAGATCGACGATCTCTCTTCGGCCGCAGCCGCCGAAGCCCTGGCGGCCCTCGAAGCCGAGATCTGGGCCGTGGTCGCTTTTCCGATCATTCCCGGCGAACTGCTCACCATCCCTCCCGCGGGGACCGTCAACCTGCACGCCTCGCTCCTGCCGCGCTACCGCGGTGCGGCCCCGGTGCAGTGGGCGCTGATCAACGGCGAGGAGACCACCGGAGTCACCACCTTTTTCATCGACGCCGGGATCGATACCGGCGCTATCTGTCTGCAGCGTGAGGTGGCCATCGCACCCGGGGAGAACGCCGGCGATCTGTCCGCCCGTCTGGCCCGTCTCGGGGCGGCACTGCTGCTCGAGACCCTCGACCGGGTCGAGGCCGGAACGGCTCCCCGACGGCCGCAGAATACGGCTCTGGCCACCCCCGCTCCCCGCCTGCAGAAGAACGACGGAGAGATCGACTGGACCCTGCCCGCGGCCGCGATAGCGAACCGCATCAGGGGCCTGACCCCCTGGCCGGGAGCCTTCACCTTTCTGGAGACCGAACGGCTGATGGTGCTCCAGGCCCGGGTGATCAGCGCGGAGCAACTCCCCTGGGAACGCGATCAGCTGCTGCGGCCCGGTACGCTGGGGGGCTTCGACGACGACGGTACGCCGGTGGTGAGCGCCGGCGACGGCTCGGGAGTGGCGCTCGTCAGCCTGCAGCGCGAGAGCCGGTCGGCGGCCCCGGGGGCCGATGTCATCCGCGGTCTGCGCTGCGAGTGCGGAGAATGCTTCGGTGACGACTGACCCGGTCCGGGAACGGGCGGTCGGGATCCTCACTGCGGTCGAGAGCGGCACCTTCCTCAACCGGGCGCTCGAGTCTGAAGGCGACGTCTTCGGGGACGGCTCGGCCGAGCGCGCCCGTCTGCACCGGCTGACCGCCGGGACCACCAAATTCCGGCTTCGACTCGATACCGAACTCGACCGGCGCCTGCCGCAGGGAGTGCGGAGCCTGCCCTCCGGGGTGCGGCAGATCCTCCGGCTGGCGCTCTACGAACTGCGCTTCGCCGGGGTGCCCGGCTACGCCGCCGTGAACGCGGCGACCGAGCTGACCCGGCGGGCCGGATTTGCGGGTCTGACCGGGGTCGTCAACGGCGTTCTGCGCAATGCCGTGCGGACCGGGGAACCGGACCTGCCTCCCGAAGGGCTCGAACGGCTGGCCGTGACCGCCTCTCATCCCCGCTGGCTGCTCGAAGAGATCGCCGCCCGTTATGGTGTCGAAGCCGCAGCCGCATACGCCGAATGGAACAATCAGCCGCCCCCTCTCTGGTTGCGGGTCAACGAGGCCGTGAGCGAGGTCGAGGAGGAACTGCAGGCTCTGCACCGGCTCGGAATCGAGGCCCGGGAGGAGGGACCTCTGCCCGGCTGGCTCACCTGCGACCCGGGTGCGCTGCCGACCATGCGGCCGGTTCTGGACTCGGGGCGCCTGCGGGTTCAGGATCCATCGGCCGCTCTGGCGGTGCTGGCCGCCGGCCCGGTCGAGAACCTGCTGCTGGCCGACATCTGTGCGGCTCCGGGGGGCAAATGCAGCCACCTGGCCGAGCGGGGGCGGGGCAGGGCGCGGGTCATCGCCACCGATGCCGATCCCGAGCGTTACCGGCGGCTCGCAGCCCTGGCCGCCACTCACGGCGGGCTGGGTCTCGAGATACAGGAGTGGGATCGGGTCATGGACCGCACGGGGGAGTTCGACCTCGTTCTGGTCGACGCCCCCTGCAGCAATACAGGCGTGCTCCGCCGCCGGGCCGACGCCCGCTGGCGTCTGGGGCCCGAAACGGCTCGCGAGATGGCGGCGGTACAGATTGATCTGCTGGAGCGGGCCGCGGAACTGCTCACGCCCGCAGGCGTACTCATCTACAGCACCTGCAGCGTCCTCGCAGGCGAGAACGAGGTGGTCGTGGAGCGCTTCCTGTCGCACCATACTGCTTTCATACCCGACGGAACGGGGCCATCTTTTCCGGCAGGCTTCGGTCTCGAACCAGGCCTGGCTCTTTCCCTGCCGTGGAAGCACGGCCTGGATGGAGCTTTTACGGCACGTCTGAAACGAGCGGGAACCTGAGCATGATCAAGCTGGCGCACAACCGGTCCGGCGCGGGGGACCTCACCCTCATTCTGAAGACCGTCGGACTGCTGATCATCCTGTTGTTCGTCGTCACTCTTTTCTTCGGCGGCGGTATCCTTCTTTTCGACCGGCTCATCATGCCGGCTTTCACCAACCTGGGGGCCGAGGTGGAACTGCCCGACATCGTCGAGCAGGATTTTTATGCCGCCAAGAGCGACCTGGCCGAGCTCGGCCTCGAGCTGGAAAAGATCGAAGAGAACTTCCACGATTTCGTCGAAGAGGGCTACATCATCGAACAGACCCCGGCGCCCTTTACCCGGGTCAAACGGGGCCGGACGGTCGGGGCGGTGGTCAGCCGTGGGCCGCAGATGGTGATCATCCCCGACCTGACCCGCCTGACCAGCGACCAGGCCCGGACCCGCCTGCAGGAATTCCAGCTCCTGATCGGGTCGATCGACTACCGCCCCGATGACACCCCCGAGGGGACCGTCATCGAGCAGACCCCGGCCCAGGGGGTGACCACCCTGCGTAACACCCGGGTCAATCTGGTGGTCAGTACCGGGCCAGCCACCACCACCGTCATGATTCCCCGGTTCGTGGATATGGGCCTGCGCGACGTTCTCGACCTGATCCGCGACGACCTCGACGGGCGGGTCTGGATCGAGTGGGAATTCGACGACTCGCAGATGAACATGACCGTCATCGAGCAGAG
>Ga0180431_10001295_pt1 | contig 35271 bp, 52 predicted proteins | sample SS_ome_11_FD_132459 | JGI IMG/M metagenome (GOLD analysis project Ga0180431, IMG submission 132459) | Hypersaline lake sediment archaeal communities from the Salton Sea, California, USA - SS_1_MS_1 metaG | ecosystem: Environmental > Aquatic > Non-marine Saline and Alkaline > Hypersaline >... | reverse complement strand
TCCGTGAACGCATCGACAGACGGTCCCATGCCGAGGATCGAGACATGCTTGCCTTTCAACTCGTTTTTTTGCACGGGACCGTCCTTAGCCTCAGGTCGCGACCGGCGCGTTGTGCGCGCGATGCAAGATGACATTTGCCGCGACCGGCGTTGCAGCCGTGACGGTATTGGTCATCGATGCTTGCACGTAGCGCTTGCCGCCGATGTAGCCGATGCGCTTTGTCACGTTCTCAGACACGCCATCGACGCGAGTTGCAGCCGCTGCAATGCCAGCCGCCGCTTCCGTGCCGAGCAGGTCAGTATCGGCGCACGAGGTCATCGTGCCCGTCACGTCACCATGCAAGATCACCGGCGTGATCGTGGCGTTGGTTGCCGTGATCGCGCCGTACGAAAGCGAGATCTCGACGGCATCGTATCCGCGCGTGTCGATGACATTGCCCGAAAGCGTTGCGTTGGTCGCACCAACCGCCACCGGCTCGATGGTGGCGATGATGTCAACGTTATTGTGTAGGTCTCTCATGACTCACCCTTAAGCCTGGAAGTTGATGATCTTGATGCTTTCGAAGTTCACCACATCGCCGCCGACGCGCTTGGTCGTGTAGAACTCCACGTAAGGCTTGGCGCTGTATGGATCGCGGAGCGTCCGGATGCCGATTCGATCGACGATCTGGTACCCTTCGCGCATATCGCCAACCGCGATTGACAGGCTACCCGTCGCCGGGTCCGGCATGTCCTCGAATGCAGCTACCGGATAGCCAAGCAACGTTGCAGGCTGGCCCGCGGCAACGCCTGGAGACCAAACGAACTCGCCGTTGGAGTCCTTAAGCCGCCGCACAAGGCCCGTCGTGGTTCTATTCATGAACCATGTGGCGTTGGCCCGGTAGATTTGCTTCAGCCCATACAAGGCCGACAGCAACACATCCGCGCCGCCCGGTGCAGATGCGAAAGCACCATTCGCGCCGGTGTCGAATTGCTCGATTGTGCCGGGCAGTGTCGTGCCGTCTGCATAGGTCAGGAAGCCGCGAGGCTTGCCGACGCCGTTGCCGTTCACGAATGCCGCCGCTTCATCGCGGGCGAACTTCTCGCTCACCTTAGATGCAAGCCAAGCTTCCATGTTGATTTCGGCGTCGTCGAGCAACTTCTGCGTGGCTTTGGGCTTGGCGTACAGCTCATGCACCGGGATCCTCCACTTGCCAACCTGCGGCGTGGCGGTTTCGGCTCGCGTGTCGGTTTCAGCAACCCAGCCAGATGCAGCCTCTTCAAGGTCGAAAAGCCCTTCGAGTGCATCCGTGCTGATTGTCTGAATCGAAGCATAAGCCCGCATCGGTGAGGTCTCGAAAACCTTCATGACGATGCGGCCTGACAGATCAGGATTGACCACATAACCGCCGTCGGGATCGGAACCAACCGAAAGCGCCTTGGTTTCGTCCGGCGCCAATGCGCGGTCGTCCTTGCGCAAGTAGCGATCAAATGCGGCCTTGTATGCGTCGAGATCCTTTGCGCCGTATTCATGCACATCGGTGCCGCGCTGGCGTGCGATGCCCTTGGCCCATGCGAGGGCCTTGGCGTCGAGATCAATACCCGGCTCGCCTGCATCGACGGCGGAGCGTTGCGCGCGCTTGGCTGCAAGTGCGGCCTCGTCCGCGATCTTTTGGGCCGCATCCATGTCGGCCTCGATCTTTGCGAGCTTTGCTTCCAGGACCGCGTCGCGCTTGGATTCATTTTCATTTGAAGTGCTTTTGAATTCCTCAAAAGCCCTGTGAAGCTGTTCGACCGCGCCGACGGCGGCCTTGATTTCATCGCTCATGGCTGAGAGCCTTTCTAAGATTGGCGATTTTTTCCACTAGCTCGCTCACGTCCGGCGCGTCCCGCGCTTCGGTCTTAAGCGACTTAAAGCCGTGCAATGCGATTGCCACCGCTTGCTTACGGCTGAAGCCTGCATCTCGCAGGAATCTCTCAAAGTCCCGTTCCGTCTCGATAGACTTCACCGACGTCACCTTGGCGTCAGGAAGCATCGGGAACGTGACTAGGGATATTTCGTGAAGGTCGATTTCCTTCAAGCGTCGAACCATGCCGTCGCCTTCTGGCGCGGCGTCCACAACGCGATACCCGATCGACATTGAATCGATTGCGCCCGCGCGGAGTAGCGCCATAGCCTCGCGGCCCTTGGCGACTTCCTTTAGCAATCGCCCGCGCACGTATAGCCCGCGCTCGTCCTCTTCCACCTTGTCAAAAACGCCGATCGGTTGCGCTTGGTCATGCTGCCAAAGCATTTTCACCTTGCGCCCGGTGCCTAGGGATTTCGCGAACGCTCCGCGCTCGACTACATCCATGCCTTGATCGACCACTCCGAAAACGCTGGCATAACCTTCAAACATCCCGTCGTCGTCGGGCTCGCGTTTAAGGTCGAGCGCCACGGATTTGTGTTGGATTGTCATGTCGTTGCCCTTGTCCCGCTCGCCTATTCTGTTCGCCCAGTCCCGGCCTGCATCGCTTCCCCACAAGTCCCAGGCAATCCGCCAGGCCGTCGGCCCGCCGTCAGGTTCCTTGCGGTCGAAATGCTCTGATCTATTGACGCCATGCCGTGCGAAGAAACTCCGCATCCGGGCGACTGTCTCTGAGCTGAGATTGTCCCGGTTCGCAATGTTCCGCGCCCGTGCAACCCCGACTTCGGTTCCGCCGCGCCCGTATTCGCGCCGCCATTCAAGCGCGCGCCGTGCTGCGTTGGCCATGGCTTGTGTCGGCTTGTATCCATCGTCCTTGCGGGCTTCCCACTTCGAAACGCACACCGCATATCGTTGATCCTGGTCGGGATAGTCCGCGCGGCTTTCGGCGTCGCCCATGCAGCGCCCGATCCATTCGTCTTCAGTCTCGCCCGCGTTCGGTTCCGGCATAATTGCGCCCCTTAGACCAAAAGCCCTTACAACTCAAGACCAGCGAAAATATCGTTAGGGTCAATGTCAACGTCGATACGATGCGCCATGCTGCATCTGCAGTTGATGATATTCCCCGCACTGCCTGCCGGGTCTCCTGGGTATTGCAGCGCTTCGACACCGCCTGATTTTGTCGGGATTAAGAAAGGATCATTGAGCCCGACTTCCTGCCCGTCGCTTCCGAAGTGATCGAATGCATCGCGCGGAACCCTTCGCGTGCGGTTATCTTCACCGGCGAGCCAGACCTTTTTCATCGGAAATTTAGATGTCTGCGCCTGTTTATGCGCTCCGTAATTAGCCGCGCCGTGGGTTTCGGTTCTGGCTATAACTGCGGCCCGGCGAACCGACATTTCGGGAACGCGGCGTAGTATCTCTTCAGCCGTGCCGCGCTGGCCCAGCCCTTGTTCGTATCCGGCCAGAACGCCTTGCACAATTCGCTGCCGCGTGGTGTCGGTCACGTCAACAATGCGCTCGCGCATTAGCTCGCCCTGGATGTATTCAGTCGCCCACGTGTTGGCGTCCTGTTTGGTTTCAAGCCTAAGCCCTAACGCCTTGAATTGCTTCGCGAATTCATCCTCTGACGCGCTGATGCTGTTTTGAGCCATTTCGAGGTAAATGGATTCTATATTTGCGAAATGGTCCCGCGCTTGGTGGACTTCGCCCGTGATGGAATAAACCCGTATAATCTCTTTTGATGCCCTAACAATCTCAGCGCGAACGCGCCGGAACGCCTTACGCTCCAAGCGCGCGAAAAGCCGCTGTTGCCGTGCGGCCCATCTATTCGGAGCCATCACCACCGTAAGCAATCCTTCGCGCGGCTTCCGGATCGGGCTCGATCGGCAGTGACAGATCTGTAAGCGGGATTTGACCCATGCTTACATAAAGCACGTCGCCGCCGTCGATTGGCTCGTAGCCTTTCAGTGCGCGGCGTTCGTTGATGGTGAGATCAAGGCTTGCATCGGCCATCGCCCATAGGGACTGCCGCTTATCGACAATCGCGGGAATGTCTTCGAGGTCGGGTTTCAGCGTGATGCCGTAAGGCTCGCCAAGCCATGCCGACCAGTCCGCCGCGATTAGGTCAAGCAACGGAATAACAGTGTCTTCCCAGAAGCTTAACCGCGCCTCTTGATAGTTCGAATATGTGTTATCCCCTGGAATGCCTAGCAACTGAGGCGGCACCCCGAAGCACAAACAAATGTCCCGCGCGGCGGAAAACTTGGTTTCCAATAACGCCATATCGCTAGGGCTCAAGCCCATTTGCTCCCAGGACAATCCGCCTTCAAGCAACATCGGCCGCCCGGCATTGATCGCGCCGGAATACTGTTCTTCAATCTGTGCTTTGAGCCGCGCGAAGTTGTCGTCACTTAATTCCGCACCGTCTTTCGTCGTCAACGCGCCTGAGGGCCGGGCGCTGTTTTGGAGCAGGCTCTGAACCCATTTCATCGCTTCATTGGATTGGTCGATCGCGTATGCGCCCGCCTCGACCGGGCTCATGCCGTACCAGTCATTAGACGGGTTGAACATTTTGAGGTGGCGGAGATCAGAACCGCCCGCATCATCGACCGGGAAACGAACCGCCTTGGAATTGGCGGAATAGATGTAGCCAGCAGGAAAACCATTCGCGGCGGGTATCACCTTCACGCGATCGGGACGGAGTTGGTATAGCTCCCGCACCTGATTTCCAACGGTCACTCTTTCCTCATACCCATTGCCCGCGATCATGAGGTAGCCAATTTTGGCGCGGATATATTGCGGCCCTGATTGCGCGGGGTTTGGCCGCCGGATTAGATCCAGGAGCGGGTGTCGCTCGATTTCGTCGTCACCTGAGAAAGCGCACCACTTAACCGAGGCGACCGCATCCGCGATGCGGTTAATCGCCTGATAGGCTACAACATTGCGCCGATACGCCTCTTCCGCGAATGCCGCATAGTCACGCCCGGACCAAACAGGCTGACCCGGTGTCATGACCAGTGCGCTACCGACCGCGCTTTCCTTGATTTGCGGAGGCGGATCGGTTCGACGAAAGAGGCGTGGCAATCTCATGACCTAAGCCCACACATTGGAGGGTGATTTAAGGTGCGCCGTATCTGCATAATGCACGCCCGTGCTGTTTCGGTAGCCCGCTGGAAATCCGCTGACTGGATCGGCCGGTTGCTCTGTTAGGCCAAACATCTGCACCGCATGTGTGCGCTGAAACACGTCTAGCAGATTTCCGTCTTCATCGTATTGAGGAAGGCCAGCCGTCATCTGCAAGGCAAGGTCGCCGTACACTCGGACATTGGCGTGCCAGCCTGGAACAATTTCGCCGTCGCTACGTGTTGGCACCCACCCATCGCTTGTCTGTGATGATATCGCGATTTCTCTGTACTCAGGCGCGAACACGCGGTTTCCTTCTGCGTCATACCCCACGATGCCCGCGCTTTCCCATGCTTGCCAGAAGGTCGCCTCATCAGGTGCGCGCACTGCGAAGTCTATGATCATGGCAGAGCCCCCGTGCTGGTCAGGGTTTGCAGATCAGTATTAGATACACGCCGGGGCAGGTACAAAACCTGTTTGATATGCCCTAGGCCCGCCCCGCTTTGCGGGCCACACCCTATTGATAGGGTTGTAACAGTCGGCAGCGTTCCCGCGCCATCCGTGATAACAGTTCCGCCATTTACAGCATAAGCAAAATCATTTGCTGCATAGACCGAAGCCGCGCGCCCTGTAGATCCAGGATCAACAGCATTGTTTGGTCCATTCTCATCGACCTGCGGAGCCCCGCCATCCCTGACCAGGTAGCTTATCCGTCCTGTTGACAGACTTCGAATGGATATTAGTTCATTTGTCGTGCCGTCGTGTAACTCATGGGCCGCAGCCACGCCGGGAGTTGTGCGATCAAATACAGTATAAAGCATACCCGCCGTCGCATCGTAAGGCATCGCGGATGTTGCCTCGGTGATGTCGTCCGCGCTGCGGGTTACTGTGGCGTTAATCGGGCAGTCGATGTAGGAGGTGGCTACGGAGCCGGTTTCGAGTTGCGCTCCATAAGCATACAACGTGCCTGTCGTCTGCGTTGGCGCACCCGCCGCATTTCCATCTGTGCCGATGTCGACTGATATTGTCGTAATGGGGTCTGTAGTCGTGGCGCTTAAATCAAACCGTTGCCATGTCGATGTAAGCGCAATCTCTGTTTCCGCACGGTTTCCACCGCTGTCGTTCAAACGTATTCTTGTTTGCGTAATGGTGCCGGATTTCAGCCAAACAGAGAATGTGTATGTGCCTACTGTGCTGGTCGTTAGAGTGTAACGCCATAAGGCGTAAGTCCCGCCGCCTGTCACTGCCGTGTTATATGTCAATAACGACGCTGACGCATCTTCTCCGTCCGGACCCAGCAACGCGCCTGTGGTGTTTGTTGTTACTGCGCCAGAAGCAATCGATGTCCAGCCAGTGCCAGATAATGATTTACTATAAGGTAGCAGGTTCGTCGCCTGCGGCTCCACAAGCACGCCGATCTGATTGCCCGAGGTATCGTGATCGATAGGGAGAGCGTAGACTGCGGATGCGCCTGTCTTGACGTATGTGCTGACAGAAGGCGTGCGGCGGAGATGGACGGTGCCAGATCCACTTGTAGAGCCGCACGTGAGCGTTCCGCTTGCCGCCGTGAAGGCGTTGTCGCCTGCCGTGTAGGTTCCAGTCGCAGCTCCGGATACCGTTGTCGAAACGCTCCCGGTGACGGTCATCACATACGATGCGCCATTGACCAGGGTCACTGACTGATCTGCTGGAGCTTCGCTGTTGACGTATAAATTGTGCGCCCCAAACTTCAACAAGCCGTCAGCTTGCAAGACTTGCTTCGGCGTCGGGTTGGTATAGGTGAGACGCGATTGCGGGCCAATAGCCTCGCCTGCGGCGTTGAATAGACCCGCCTGGTCGATATCGTTGGCGGGCGTGCCGGTGTCTTTTACAAAGATGGAACTGTCGGTAAAGTCCAGCGCGAATGCTTCCACCTCGCCTGCTGCAAGTGTTGCGGCGCCTGATAAGGGCGGCGGCTTGGCCGCGAACGGGCTCAAGATACCGTCAAGCGGTGACCTAATCTCACGCATGAGAAACCATCACGGCTGTCGCATCGGCGGCGTATGCCCATACGCGATCAACACTGGCAATGCCCGGGAATAGGTCGGACAAGGTCACGTTCCTCTCGCCCTGACCGGGATTGTACCGAATTGCACCGGCGGTCGTGGTCGGGGCGGAGGTGTCGGTCGTGCCTTTGATCAGGCAATAATTCCCGCCGAGATTTTGGAAGGTTATGGAGCTGATATCGGCGTCGGTCAGCTGCGTCCAGGTCGCTGCCGGAACATCGACGGTGGTATTTTGTGCCATGAGGTGTGCCCTTCATTTGGGTTATGGGTTGCATGTATCACACAAGGGGTTGAACTTACAAGACCCGCACGCGGGGGACCCCCTTGCGCCTGATCATGGAACCTATAGCGTAGCGGGTTGCGTCGATGCAGTGGTTGTGCGCGTCGATGATTGTCGGGAGGATGTCGCCGGTCTGTCGATCGGTCTTGTAGCTGTATAGCCTAAACTCCCGCGTCACTTCCCGGCATCGCGGATGCACCACGATACGCCGGAAGCTACGCAAGAACCCGATCCCGTCCTGGACGCTTCCGGGCCATTTTTTGACCGCCTCAGTTAGTGGGAGCCCGTGCCGCTTCAAGTAGCTGATAGACTCAGGCCGCGCGCTGTCCCAACGCGTCACGTAGCGGGCGAAGTCGGGGATATGGTCGCACATGAAATCGGCGGTGTGGTCAAGCTCCAAGCCGATCGAATGCGCCTCATGCTCGATCCAGAGGCATTGATCGTGCACCCATACCCGCACGGCTGCGGTCGGATCTTGCGCAAAGCCAAAGTCACCGCCCTGATACGGGCCGTCCCAATCGGGGCCGGGTTGGAAAGGCTCGATCGCGTATCTGCCCGCAAATACCTGCGCGTTGGAATTGGTAAGATACGCCCCTTCCCAAACATGCGCGTATGTTGCCGGATCGAGCCGCGCTTGTTCATCCCGGCGAAGCTCATCCAGGGCGGTCGGGAGGAACGGGTTGTCGTCCCAATTCAGCTCGACCACGATTGCATCGTCGGGCGGTTGCTTGCGGAATCGCTTGTCTGCGGGCGAGTTCTCCGTGCGTGGGTTCCAGATCGCCCAGACTTCGGATGCAGGCTGGCGCATGACTGTCGGGAGTAGCGCTTGCCACGATCCTTCGGGAACGTCTTCGGCTTCCTCGACGATTGTCAGGTCCACGTGCGCCAAGGACTTAATCGCGTTCATGCTATTCCGCAGACCACGGAAAAAGAACTCCGTCCCATTGCGTCCGCGTATGTATTCCACGCCGACGTCGTAATGATGCGCAAGCCACGGATGCGCCTCGATAGCGGCGCGTAATTCAGCGTGGAAGCTCTCGCGGATGCTGGCCTGAAACTCGCGCGTGCAAAGGATGCGGAGCGGCGATTGATACCCAAACACGGCGGCCATAAGGGCGAAGGAATATGACTTGCCCGAACCGCGCCCGCCATACGCGCCCCGATACCTTACGGATCCGCGCGGGGGTGCGAATACGGGAACGAGGCGCGGAGGTAGCTCAATCTCCGCTTGGTGCTTTGATGACGATTTCACGGGGGCTCATGCTGCCGTCTGAGGATGTGTGGTCATGCTCATGCCGTTCACGCCACCGGGCTTGCGTTTTCATCCAAAAGATCATTGCAGTCACATCACCGGCCTTGGCCTTGTTAAAAAGCGCACCGCCGATTGTGGCATTAGCCTTGGCTAGTGCAAGGTCCAGCTCGTCCCGGTAATGCTTGCGGAGCGTCTTTTTATCAATGCCAATGATCGACGCGATCTGATCCTGGGTCGTACCGACCGTCGCGTGGAGCTGGACCAGCTGGCGCTGTTCTGCCGTGGGTTCATGCGGCTTGCGTGGCATTGCTTGTTTCCTTTGGAGCGTGCGGGTCGGTGCCGCCCCGCCGCTGTGCCGACTGGTCGTCGGTCATCGCCTGCTTCGCACGCTTGGGATATGGTTTGGAAAGTGGCAAGATACTCTCGCGCATTTCGGCGTCAAGGGGCATGAGGTAGCGGTGTTTGCCGGGCCTTTCAATTGGTGTGCATTGGTCAGGCGTAAAGGTCTTTCGCCGTTTACCCTGAACCGTGGTCCAGCCTTGTTTTTTCACCATTCGACCATGGATCCGCGTTCCGTTCGGCGTTAGCCACTCAATAGAGGGTTGTTGCGTGCCGGTGTAAATCCAGTTCCCAGCCTGATATACGCCGCCGTGATGTCCTTCGCTCGGGTCAGCGAATGAAACGATCAATCGCAATTCATTGCTGTTACGCTTCAAAAATTGCACTGCCAAGCGCACAACGCGAGAGACGGGCGCATCATGCTTGGTCATGGCGATGCGCGTCAGCTCACAACCTTCTGTCTGTTTCAACCCGAAAGGCTTTAGGAGATTGTTGTTAGCGCCTCGCGAAAAGATTACAACGCCGATGAACTTGCCATGCTCCCAAACGCCAACCTTGACCAATGGTGGCACGGGTATGCTTCCGCTGTAATGCCAGTTCTCGCAGGCATACTTGGCCGCTTGATGCGTGGCCCAATCAATGCGAAGGTCAGCCTTGCCCATGTTCTCGCAAGTCCCATTCTTGCGCGCAATGCGGGCAGGTTACCATCTTTGGCGCGAGTTCATCCAGCTTGCCTTGGTCGTCCTCCGTTCCGGGTTCGAAGTTTGGCTCATCGAACAACGCGGTCAGCTCTCCGATATCAAAGCCCGTGATGCTAAGGTCAAACCCCTGCCCGTCAAGATCCTGCAACTCGACCTTTAACAGCTCGTTATCCCATCCGGCATCAAGCGCCAGGCGGTTATCGGCGATGACGTAGGCCCGGCGCTGCGAGTCCGTGAGGTGTCCCGCCTCGATGCACGGAAGTGATTCAAGGCCTAGCTTTTGTGCCGCCAGCACGCGCCCATGCCCTGCGACGATACCATTCGCGCCGTCGGTAATGATGGGGTTCAAAAAACCAAACTCGCGGATTGACGCCGCAATCTTGGCTACCTGCGCCTCACTATGCGTGCGCGAGTTGCGGGCATAGGGTATCAGATCATCCGTGGCAATCGTTTTATATAAGGGAAAATTGCTACTCATTCCCAACCCTTATGCTCTCCGTGAGCCCTATGCAGGGCCGATGCATACGCAACGGTCATCATATGGCACGCGCGCCGTTCTGGCGTCAAGGGATGGTCAGGAGGCAACACGCGCGGCGGGCGGATCAGGCGTCTGAAAGGCTCGGGCCCTGCGACCGGCTTGGGGTGCATCACCCCGATCTGGGATTGGATATAGCGGAACTCGTTCACGAACTCGGTGTGCTTGATCATGCGCGCAAGGTTGCGCATCCAACGGTAGATGGATTTCTCGTCGCGCCGTTCAAAGGTTGTCGAGATCAAGTGGAACGGCTCGTCAGTGTGCACGACCGCAACCATGGCGGCCAAAAGGCGCACGCGAACCTGCGTGTTGTCGTGACTGAGGACCAGCGACCGAGGCCGCGCGTATAGCTCGCAGACCAAGTCTAGCGCCTGTTCTGAGGTCTGGGTGTATTCGGCCTGCGGGTTGAACCGCTCCCGGAGCATGTTGCGAATTCTAATCGACACGGGGGATCTCCGAAAAGGACCGGGGCACGAGGCCCCGGCCAAGGGTCAGGGAGGAACGCCCCAAGGGGGACGGGTTGGAAGGTAGCCGTGCTGGGGGCGGGTGTCAAGCATTCGGGGGCCGTTCGAATAAGTTGTTTAATTCATAAGTTCCGCTGGGAATGAGGGTAGAGGGGGGAGGGGACTGAGAAGGAGAGAAGAGAGACTATATATATAAAAAAAAAAAAATCTCTCTTTTTATATATAGAGTGGCTCTCAGGCCCCCGTGTTCTGGGGCTTTTGGCGATCTGCTTTTGTTTGCGCGCGGCGTCTCAAGAAGTGTTAAGTTTAATGCAAATTCCGTCAGCCCTCTGACGTATTTGGTCTTGACCGGCTTGACATTTAATGGTGCGCGGCATAATCATGAATTTTAAAGGGGGCGCACCGCTGGCAACGGCCGCCCCCATGATCAACCCTCTAAGCAAGGAAGCGAGGGCCGATGTCTGACCCTATATCATACGAGTATGCGCGACGCTACACCGAGCACGGCTGGAAGCTTGTGCATATGCCCGCCGGCACCAAGGCCCCGGCGACCTTTGGATGGCAAACCCGGCCGACCGACCCCGAGCACTGGCTAAAGCACCCGACGCACAATATGGGATTGCTGCACGGCCTCTCGGGAACGTGCGCGCTCGATATCGACCACATGTCTCATACGCGCCTGATCTGCGAGGCGCTAAACATCGACCTAGACACAATCCTAAGCACGGCTCCTCGCATTGTAGGTCGCCCCGATCGCGGCAAGGTTCTATTCCGTGCGCCCGAAGGGGAACCCCTTACCACGCGAAAGCTGTCCTGGCCCGTGGAGGGCGCGACGCGGATATCCGAAGTGGTGTTTGAGCTGCGCGCGGGAAGCGTGCAAGATGTCCTGCCGCCGTCAATCCATCCCGATACCCTGAACCCTTACACATGGGCGGGGGCTTCCTGGCAGGATCTCCCGCTGGTGCCGGAGGCGTTGCTGATCATCTGGCGCGAGTGGGATCGATTCAGGCCGCAGCTGGCGAGCCTCTGCCCGTGGGCCATCCCGACACCTAGACCGGCCCCGCGAAAGCGGCATCCGGAGCAGGTCAGCGTCATCGATTCCTATAATGCCTCCGTCACAATCACGGATGCCCTGGAGAGTGCTGGATACCGCCAGATCGGCAAGCGGTGGCTAAGCCCTAATTCTTCGACCGGCATTCCGGGTGTCGTGGTTTTCGACGATGGCCGGGCGTACTCGCATCACGCCTCCGATCCCTTTGACCCGGCGCATGCGTTCGACGCCTTCGACGTGTTTGCGCATTATCAGCATTTAGGGAACTTCAGCGCGGCGGTGCGCGCGGCAGGGGAACTTCTCGAAATCGAGCGCTTGCCCGTTTACGAGGAAACCGCCGAGGATAGAGAGCACCAAGCCGCTGGAGCGCGCATATTCGCCGCGTGGGAGGCGAACGCGGTCAGTCAGGTGCCTACCCACCTGAAAACCATTCCGGGCGTCCTGGGGGCTGCTGTGGCCTATAGCGCGAAAACAGCCTTTAAGCCTCAGCCACAGTTTGACGTGCAAATTGGCTTGGCGCTCGGTAGTGTGGTTATGGGCCGCCGGTTCGTGACTGGCCACCGCAATATGTCCAGCTTGTTTTTTCTCAATGTCGGCAAAACCGGGAGCGGGAAGGAGCACGCAAACACGGTTATTGAGGATGTGTTAGAGGCGGCGGACTTAATGAGCCTGCGCGGCCCGAATGGCTACACCTCGGCCACCGGCGTGCTGTCGAGCCTGGTCGCTCAACCTTGTCATATCGCCATCATCGACGAATTCGGGGCCATGCTGACGAGCGCGGCGGCGCGCGGAAATCAGCATAAGGCGGACAGCCTGGTGATGCTCATGGAGGCGTTCGGGCGGCAGACTAAAAGCTTGCGGAATCAGGGCTATGCCACGCTAAGCCTAACCCAGGCGCAAAAAGAATCTTTGCAAGTCTCGATCAAACACCCGAGCATCACATTGCTAGGCATGACCACGCCTGAAACGTTCTATGAAGCAATCGGCGGCAAGGACGTTGCGAGCGGGTTCCTGAATCGTTTTGTGATTGTCGAAAGCAAGCGCCCGCGCGAGGTCTCCCGAAGCCCGGCCGCCATCCCTGTTCCGGAAGACTTGATTCAATGGTGCAAGGATTGCGCGACGGCACAAGCGCCGGGCGCGGGCAATTTGCAGGATATTGGATACGATTTCCCGCCGGAACCTGTTGTGGTGCAATTCTCTGAGGCGGCTGTTCGTCTCTTAAGCGACTATGAGGCGGACTTAATCGACCGGCAAAATGCCCTCCCGCCAGTGCGAGCCGACATGCTGAACCGATCGCGCGAGATCGCGATGCGGGTTGCGTTGATCGTCTCGCGTAGTCTTGGAGAGGGCGAGATCTCAGAGGCGGCGGCCCAATGGGCGATTGACTATATCGACTTTTATGCCCGGCAGACATTGGAGGCAATGGGCGAGCACTTGGCCGAAGGCGATACGGACGCACTACGAAAAAAGGTGGCGTCTGCAATTATGGAGTCAGGAACCGCCGGGCTCACAATGCGTCAGCTAATTGATGCCGTCCCCAAGCTAGGCAACCTCAAAAAGCCAGAACGCGATGGGTTGCTCACCATGATCTGCGACGATTACCCCATTGAGCGGCTCAAGATGGAAACTGGCAACCGAGGCCGCCCTCGCATCATCCATCGCAAGGTTGCAGATAAGCCGCAAGGCGAGTGATCGTGGAAACCCGAATGTTTTCAACCTGCCCGCGCTGGATCTTATAAAGCGTTCCAAGGCTGATGCCGGTTCTGCGCGACACGATTGTGATCTTGCGGTCACTTAGCGCGGCGATGATTTGATCTGTGGTCATGATATCCCCTTTTGATTAAAAATCATCATTTGCGCTTGACATATTGCGCGCCTAGCGTCAAGGTTGATGCGTCAGAGAGACAGAACCGGAGACAAAACATGGAAATAAGAAAAATCATCGATGACCACGTCAAGTGGCTGAATGGCCAAGCAAATGGAAAAAGGGCCAATCTGAGTTGGGCCAACCTGCGCGGGCTCGATCTGCGCGGGGCCGACCTGAGCAGGGCCGATCTGATCTGGGCCGATCTGCGCGATGCCGACTTAAGCGGGGCCAGTTTGATCGAAGCCAGCCTAAGCGGGGCCGACCTGCGCGGGGCCGACCTGCGCGGAGCCCGCCTATACGGGGCTAGCCTGCGCGGGGTAAAGCTGCGCGGGGCGAACCTGCACGAGGCAGACCTGAGCGGGACGAACCTCAGCTGGTGCATTCCGCTTTATGCTGACACCCCAAGGAAATTTGTTTTGTATGTGCTCCCAGAGGTGAAAGGCGGCCCGCGATTTATTGCCGGGTGCTGGAACTTCACGCTCCAAGAAGCGCTCACGCATTGGGGGCCAGAGACTCAGACAAGCCAGCCCGAATACATAGCCGCAATTGAAAAATATCTAGCCTAAGCAACCGGAGAAACCAAAGATGACCAACGACAACATTTCAGCCCTTGCCCGCGACTGGATCGAGGCCAAGCGCGCCGAGGAAGCCGCACGCGCGCAACGCCACGAAATCGAGGCCCAGCTTGCCCAAGCTCTCGAAACAAAGGACGAGGGAAGCATCACTCACGTCGTGGGCGATTACCGCATCACGCTGCGTCAGGGACTTGCCCGCAAGGTGGACCCCAGCACCTGGACCCAAGTCGCCGAGCATTGCCCGCCCGACATGCGACCCGTAAAAATCAAGCTGGAAGCGGACCCAACAGGCTGCAAGTATTTGGCGGCCAATGAGCCCGAAATATGGAGCAAGATTGCATCGGCATTCGAGGTGAAGCCCCAGAAAATCGGAGTGCAAATCCGATGAAATTTTTGCTGGTCCTTGCTGTGTCGTGGGCGTTGAACGCCTGCGCACACTACCCGAAAGAATGCTACCCAGGATTAGAGAGAAAGCCTGAGTCCTGGAAAGTGACAGTGCTAAAAAAGAGGAACACCACCAATGGCAATTGATCTCACAAAACTTGAAAAGCCCGCCGGGCAACGCCCTGTAATCATTACCCTATTCGGTGAGGGCGGCATGGGTAAGACGACGCTTGCAAGCATGTTTCCGAGCCCGGTATTCATCCGCACCGAGGACGGCACGGCATCACTACAAGGCGCGGACCACGTGTCCCTGATGCCCTTGGCGCATAGCGTCCAAGATGTATTCGATCAGATCGAAGCACTGGCCACGCAACCGCACGAGTTCCGCACGCTGGTCATCGACAGCGTGACCCAGCTCGCCACTATGATCGAGCACGAGATTGTGGCTGGCGACCCTAAGGCCAAGTCGATCGCGCAAGCGGGCGGAGGGTATGGCGCGGGCTATTCTGCGGCGGCTGAACGGCATCGCCAGATCAGGGAGTGGGCCGGGAGCCTTGCGTACGACAAGGGAATGAATATCGTGTTCATCGCCCACGCGGACACGGAGACACTTGACCTTCCCGACTTTGACCCCTTCGCGCGGTACTGCATCCGGATGCATCGTAAGAGTGTCCCGCACTATACGGACAACGTGGACGCTGTTTGTCTGATCAGGCTCAAAACGCACGTCGTGGGCGACGAGGACAAGCGCCGGGCGATATCGTCAGGAGAACGCGAGATCATCTGTCACCCGCAAGCATCAAGCGTCACAAAAAACAGGTTTGCCATTTCTTCACCATTGCAGTTTAACTTTGACTCAGGCAACCCTTTCAACGAATGGTGCAGCAAATGACCCTTGAGCAGTTAGAAAATGTGATTCGCGAAAGCGTACACAAATACGTTGCGTCACACACGGCACGCGGCGAGCATAACGCCGCCAATGCTGCCGCAGTGTTGGCCCTAGTTTTGGCGCAAGTTATCGCGGCGACGTGTAAAGATGGGAAACGATTGGAGGAGGTAAGCACCGCCCTTGAGGCATATATTTACGAATCATCCGTGAAGACATGGCACGAGATGAACGAAGCAGAAGCACGCAGAAACCGGAGAGCATGAACAATGGACCTTTCGCACATTGACTGGAGCAAAGTCGAAGAACCGCAAGAACGCGGCCTACTTGACGCGGGCTGGTACAAAATCGCCTGGATCAAGGGCGAGACCAAAACCACTAAAGCTGGCACGGGCTCTTATCTTGAATTGACCGGCGAAATCTTGGAGGGCCCGGCACAAGGGCGCAAGATCTGGGAGCGGCTTAATCTAAAAAACCCGAACCCGACGGCGGTAAAAATCGCCCAGCAAAGCCTAAGCAAGATCGCGTCTGCAATTGGTGTTGTCGCGCCGAAGCATTCCGACGAGTTGCTTAATCGCCAGCTTATGGTGGAGGTGATCGTTAAGTCGCCAAGCGAACGCGATCGGGCCAACGGTTACGACCAAGAGCGCAACGAGATTAAGTCTTTCGCGCCTGTCGATAACGGAGCCTCATATGCCGACGCCAAGGCGGGAGTCGCGCCAACATCTTCCATGCCGCCGTGGAAGCGTTAATGAAACAAGGACCAGGGGCGCGAGCCCCTGGTTGCACCCATGATTAAACGCGAAGAAATCATAGGCGACTGTCGATTGATTCTCGGCGATTGTCGGGAAATCTTGCCAACGCTTGGCAAGGTTGATGCGGTCGTTACCGATCCGCCGTATGGGATCGGCTGGAAACCTCGCATCAATCATCAAGACCAAGCTTGGATTGATGAAATCAATTTTGATATCTGTGATTTTTTGGTCGGGAAATATCATTTGATCTGGGGCGGGCAGTATTTTGCGCATATGCTTCCGCAAGCCGACGGCTGGTTGACTTGGTGCAAGCGTCCAGTTTCATTTGATCATAGCAACGACAATCGATCCTATTCAACAATAGAGCTGGCTTGGCGTGATTGGGGTAAAGCAAAATTTATGGTTCATGTATGGGATGGAGGAATGAGGGCCGGAAAGGCAGAAAACCGCACGTTTTGCCATCCATCACAAAAGCCGATAGAGGTCATGGAGTGGTGCATAAGGCAAGTTCCAGACGATGCCGAAACCATATTTGACCCCTTCATGGGTTCCGGCACGACTGGCGTCGCCTGCGTCAAGCTCGGTCGAAAGTTCATCGGTATTGAGATAGATTCAGGATATTTTGAGATTGCTTGCAAGCGCATTTCCGATGCCTATTCGCAGCCAGATTTATTTGTTGATTCCACAAAGGCTGAACCGGAGAACCAAGAGGAGATGTTTTGACACAACCTGACCTAGTCATGGACGCCTTGTCGATGTGGGCGCTGATCGTTGCAGGATCGGCGTTTGTCCTGTGTTGCATAATCATTTACGGAGAGTGGAAGCGGTGAACCTTGAGCCCCACACAACACCAGCAACGATCAGGGCGATCTTTGAGCACTACCGCACGGCCCGCCCATTCCAGCACCGCCCGCACCTTGGCGGAAGCCAGATCGGGAACGCCTGCGAACGGGCCCTGTGGTATCAATTCCGCTGGATGGCGCGGCCTGATTTTCCGGGCCGGGTGCTGAGACTTTTCGAGACTGGCGACCGGGAAGAATTTAGATTGATTGAAAACCTGCGCGCCGTTGGGGTGCAGGTATGGGCGCGTGATCCTGACACCGGGGCGCAATTCCGCGCGGAGGAACATGGCGGGCATTTTGCGCTTTCTGTTGATGGCGTCGGGAGCGGCTTTGAGGAAAGCAGCCAGTCTCACCTGTTAGAATTTAAGACGATGAATCAAAAGGCTTTTGATGCCATCACCAAGCACGGCCTCGAAAAGTCCAAGCCCGTCTATTGGGCGCAAGTTCAAGTTGGAATGCACCTGATGGGATTGGAGCGGGCGTATTTTTTAGCGGTCAATAAGAATACGGACGATATATATGGGGAACGCGTCAAGCTGCGAGTTGTAGAAGCGCAAGCCCTGTTAGAGAAGGCCGGGCGCATTATCTTTGCCGAGGCACCGCCCGCGCGCCTTTCGGACGATCCCGCCTGGTATGAATGCAAGTGGTGCGATCATCGGGCTGTCTGCCACGAGCAAGCCTTGCCAGAGATCAACTGTCGAACCTGCGCGCATGTGACGGCAAACATCGACGGCGGCTGGACTTGCGCACGGCATAAAGAGAATCGGGACACTGAGGCACAACGGGCCGGGTGTGAGGCGCATGTATGGAACCCGCACGCCATGCCTTTCGAGCCGCACGATGCAGGGCCTGACTGGATTGACTACATCATTGACGGTCAGACCTGGCGCAATAAAGGGCGGGAGATTGCCCCCGCCCCTGTTGATTAGGACGAAAAAAACTGCCTAGAAAGGGCCAGTCTGTTGTGTGAGGCGGGCCGGCGCTACCCGGCAGCGGGCGGTCAAACTCGTTTCAGTCAAGAGGCCGTCACGACCGACGGCCATCCCTCCGCTTTATCCGACTTCAGCGGCTTTTCGCTTCCGCCTCACACAATAGATTAAAACAGATAGATTAAAACAGAAAGACCAGGACAATGAAAGCAGCACGTTGCCGAGGCTGCTCGGAGGGTCAGTCGATATACTGGGAGGCGCGGAGATGATTACCCTCCGCCCCTGTTGATTAGTAAGAAATCTGCCATTCCAGCCCGACCCCCATATCGTCCGGGCCGATGTAAGCCGCCTGCAAGATTGCTTCGGCGGCCTCGATGCTTGGAGCGTTTTCCGCCAGCTCCAAGGCGTCGTGGCGGAACCAGAAGTCGTAGGCGAAGCCTTCATACGCGCCCTGGTCCAAAATCTCTTGAATGGCGTGGCGGTCGCCGTCTTCGGGGTAGGATGCCTGCCAGAGCGCGGGATCTATCAGGACGTAGGTGCAATCAATTTGCTGCATTGGTGGGGGTTCTCCGTGGTGTTGGTGGGAGGGCTAAGCCCTCCCTGTTGGTATTATTTCCAGATGATGGTGACGCCGACATTTGCGCTGGTTGCATCGATGCCAGCCACATCCCAGAAACGAGCGTCAAGAGCTGCCCCGTCGTGCTGGTCGTGATAGAACTCGTCGGAATCCGCCAGATCAAGGTAATCAGCCTTGATCATCTCGCCCAGGTACTCAATCGTGGAAAGATCCCATTCGCCGGTGCAGGCGTCGGCTTGAACTGCGAAGCGATGAATGTTTGTTGCGTTGGTCATTGGCTTGTCTCCGTGGTGTGTGGTTGGGTTATGCGCAAACAAAAATTTTCGCCTGAGTAGCGCCGAAGCCGTTAGCCTTGGCGTATTCCTTTGCGGCTCGCTTGGCATCTGCGAGCTTGCCGCTGTAGTAGAATGAGCCTGCCTCGTGACCGCCCCGGCCGTTTGACCAGGTAATGTCGAAGGCCCAGTTTCCTTTGCCTTTGGGGGCTTTGGCGTGGCTGTTGATGTAGTCTGTGGTGTCGAATCTGATCTGCATTGGTTTGTTCCTCTCTGCTTATGTTCTAAATATACGCGTTGCGTTTCCGATAGTCAATAGGCATTGCAATAAAAAATGACTTGTGATAGCTTTTTTTTATCAACAACGGAGACACACAATGGGACGACCGAAAGCAGGCGAAGAAAAGAACCGGGGGCTTATGATGAGCCTCAGGATAAGCGCCACGGAAAAACGCGCGCTGCAAGATGAGGCGCACCGGCGCGACATGCCTATATCCGATATCATCCACGAGGCCCTGGCGCTGTACTGGGAGGCGCGCAGATGATCACCCTTCGCCCCTATCAGGGAGCCGCTATTCGCGGGCTGTATAGATACTGGGAGGACAACAAGGGGAGCCATCCCTTGATCGTCGCCCCGACCGGAGCGGGTAAGACCGCCATCATCGGTCAGATTGTGAGTGATGCCACAGTTTATAGAAGCCGCGTGCTTATCTTGGCGCACGTAAAAGAACTGATCGAGCAAGGCGCACGGACTTTGCAAGCGATGGTGCCGCACATAGAAATCGGAATCTATTCCGCAAGCCTGAAGGCTAAGGATATGTCCAAGCGGATCACCTACGGCCAAATCCAGAGCATCCACAAACAGGCTTGGGCGATACCAGCTCCCGATCTGATCATCATAGATGAGGCGCATCTAGTGCCGCATCAGGCATCGACCAGGTACAATAAATTCTTGTCAACGATGTTGCTGCGAAACGAAAAATGCAAGATCGTTGGACTAACCGCCACGCCTTATCGCCTTGATAGCTCATGGCTTCACAAGGGCAAGGGCGCGTTATTTGACGGCATCGCGCACGATATCAAGATCAGTGACCTAATGCGCGACGGCTGGCTATCAACAGTCGTGTCACGCGCCACAAAGCACAAGATTGACTTGACCAACGTACGCACGCGCGGCGGAGAATACGTCGAAAGCGATCTTGCAACCGCCGCAAATGATCCTGAGCTGGTCGAAAGGACCGCCGATGAAATGGTGGAGCTTGGATCGGATCGAAAGTCGTGGTTGGTGTTTTGTTGCGGGATTGATCACGCATACGCCATGGCAGAAGCACTAGCCGAGCGAGGCATTCAATCCGAAGTTCTGACAGGCAAGCACGGCATGAAGGAGAGAGCCGACAAGGTCGCGCGGTTTAAGGCGGGAAATTTGCGCTGCCTGGTCAATGTGAACGTTTTAACGACCGGTTTCGACGCGCCGAATGTTGATTTGCTGGCGCTTGTCCGCGCCACAAAATCCGCCGGGCTATATGTGCAAATGGTCGGTCGAGGCACACGGCTGCATGATAGCAAGAAAGATTGCTTGGTGCTTGATTATGGCTCCAATGTTGTCACCCACGGTCTGATTGATGACGTCAAGCCAAGGGCGAAAAGCAAGGGCGAACCGCCGGTCAAAGTCTGCCCCGAGTGCAATAGCCATGTTCCGATTGCGGCCATGCGCTGTTCAATCTGCGGGCATTATTTTGAGACGGAAGAGACCGATTCTACCCCGAATCACGCCTCAAAATCATACGACGGCGCTTTGATCCGATCCCAGGAAAGGCCGAGTAAGAGACCTTACAAATATTTACCGGTCAGTCATGTTTCGTACGCGATCCACAAAAAAAAGGGCAAGCCCGATAGCCTCAAAGTGTCTTACGTGTGCGGGCTAAGCGTGGTCAATGAGTGGCTATGCCCTCAGCATGGCGGATACGCCACGGAAAAATACCATGATAGACTGGCGCAAATGAAATGCAGGGGTGTGCCAGAAACAGCGGAGCAAGCCCTTGCAGAGTCGCGCGGCTGGCCGATGCCTGTCGAAATCACGGTCGAGCAGGACGGGGACTTTTTGAACGTCGTGGAGGTGCGCTTTGCGAATCTGTGACGGCTGCATCAATCTGCAAGGCGCGCGGTGCGTTGTCTATGACGAAATCGTGCCCGAGGCTGGCCCCCAAGATTGCACGGAATATGAGCCCAAAAGTCTTGAACCCGGCTGTCTTTCGTGTCAATCTCTTGTGGACGGCCGATATTGCTTGCACTGGCGAGACCTTGTTCCCGCTGATGTGATGCCGATCGGCTGTGACGAGTCGGACCCCTACCCGCCATTTTAACCGGAGAAAACAAAATGCAGACGCAACTAATGCTGGATCATATCCAGGACGCAACCGCCATTGCCAACACTATCGCAAGGCAAGAACGCGAGGCCCTTACAAATCTCGAAACCGCATTGCGCGAGGCAGACGAAAACATTCAGAAAGAGTTGAACCGCATCCTTACTGACCAAATGATGCGCCGTGCGGAGATCATGACCGCGCTCGATAAGATCAGGTCAGGACTCGGCCAGGCTCAAATCAACGGCGCAACTCCGCCAGTCCTCCCGATCGATTCCGAAATTGATCTGCCCAAGATCGCGCGCAAGGGGAAGGATGCGGGCTGATGTTCTGGACCGATGAACGGGTGGAGCAACTTGCCAAGCTTACTCGCGAGGGTAAGGTATTCCGCGAAATCGCTGAGATCCTAGGCTGCACGCGGAATGCGGTAATTGGCAAGGTGCACCGCATGGGGCTCCACGTCGAGGTGCCCCTCAGCAAGCAAAAAACCGCGCGCCGTCGTGCGCCGCTCAATGTTGCCAAGATCAAAGCCAAGGCCGAAGCTAAGGCACCGGAACCGCCACGCTTCAAGTATAAGCCCCGCGGGCCTTCTGTTAGCGTGGAAATGCCCACGCCTAGCAAGCACAAGGGACTTGGCTTGCTAGACCTGGAACCGCACCACTGCCGTTTCCCGACCGGCCAAGGCGCGGACATTACTTTCTGCGGCCAGCCAAAGTTGCACGGTTACTCATGGTGCGGTCCCTGCAAAGATGTGGTTTTCCGTGACGAGTGAACACGATGAGCAAGTGGGATTTGTGATTTGGTTTCGATCGCGATTTCCAGGAGTCCTGATTCTTGCCGTTCCTAATGGCGGCAAGCGTCACCCCGGCACTGCGCGCAAGCTGAAGGCTGAAGGCGTGGTTCCGGGCGTGCCTGATTTGTTTGTGCCCGAGTGGTCATTGTGGGTAGAAATGAAACGAGCGAAGGGCGGGCGTCTATCGCCCGACCAGCGCCAGGTGATTGCCTATCTCGAAGGGATAGGACACAGCGTCATCGTCGGCCACGGCGCGGAGGACGCAAGCCGCCAGCTCATAGAATGGCGGATGCAATCTTAACGCCTCCGACGCCCCGATCTATCCACGCAATGATGCCCGCGATATGAGCCCGGCGCGATGTGGATATGATGCATGGCGCATCCGTAGGTAATGATCTCTAAACGTTGTTTCCTTAGCCAACGCAAGGCCGCGCGCCGGTTGCCCCTGATGTGAAAATCAACCGCACGGCATGAGGCGTGCTTAGACCGCCGTCGCGTGCCTGCGATCCGCGCGCCCGGGCGATAGGTGCTGATGATCTGGACGCGCCCGAAACGTTTGAGGCTTTTTAGCGTGGATTTGATCTTTGCAGGCAAGCATCGCGTCGGGGCTGCATTGGCAGGCGTTGCTATCAAAACACATAATGCCGCGCAAATAGTTCTAAGCATTGTTGATTTTTTCACGATTTTGATTGATTGTAAAAAAGAGCGGGACGGGGAGCCAGTGCCCCCACCGCTCAACCCGCCCCTTGCGCCCCCGGAGATAAAGGCGCGCGCATTTATAACGGAGACGACCATGAAAAATCAAGACCTGAAAATGTTGATGGAACTTATGCTGAGGAACCTGCAAGCCAACCTGGATCGCATCACGGCGCAATTCGAGCAACTGGCCAAAATACTGGACGATACGCGATCGGAATGTGTTAGGCTGCGGGCGGAGAATAAGCGGTTGCGGGGTCTATTGGAGCAGGAGCACGGCTTCCACAAGTCCGATCTTCAACGGATCGTGGCGTGCCTTATGGATCGAAAATTTCGCGCGATTGAAGGCGGCAAGTGTACGAATACAGAGCAACAATACGACGCGTGATCGACGGCGATACAATCGTCGCTGATATCGATTTGGGCTTGGAGATATGGGCGCAGGGTCAACACCTGCGCCTGTATGGCATCGACACGCCGGAAGTCCGCACGCGAGACCTGGAAGAAAAGGCCGCCGGGCTACTTGCCAAGGCGCGCGTTGAAGCCCTGTTGCCGCCAGGGCGCGAGGTAACTATCCGCACGCATAAGGACCGCTCGGGCAAATACGGGCGCTGGCTTGTGACCGTCGAATTGCCTGAGCACAAATGCACACTTAGCGAGCTTTTGATCCTGGAAGGCCACACACTGCCTTAAACGTGCGCACAAAGCGTTCGCCCGTCTCCAACGTGCGCGGCGTGTCGTTTTTATGCCACGACGGCAGATCTTTGCGGAGTTCATCGCAGGCAATTATGTGCGTGTTTGTGCTAGTCTCGAAGCCGCCCCGCGTCACGCAGCCGCTTGATAATGTCGTCAGGATCAACAGGCTGATCAGTCCTAGCCTTGTTCGCGTCATCTTGCATTCTCCGTATGCGTTCGGCCTCTTGTGCTTGCAGCCGGTCAATTGCGTCTCTGATGCCCTGCGCGCGCCAGCGAAAAAGCCCCGCGATGGCAACAAAAACCATTCCGAGAAGTATGATTGCCCGCCTCATCGGGCCGTGCTTCCGAGGCTGCGGGTTAGGGTCGAGAGCTGTGAGTTGATGCCCTTGATCCCCTCTTCTATGCGGCCAAGCTGAATTGCTTGCGTGTTGGACGCGCTTTCCAACGTCACGAAATCCCGCTCTAATCTTTCAAGGTTTTTTGTGTTGCCGTCAATTTGCGCCTGCATCGCGCTGGCATACCACACGAAAGCCGCGCCTTGCACGGCCAATCCAATCAGGACCGTGAGCGGGATTGATTTTGAGACGTGCCATTGAGAGGGCGCGGGTTCGTCGGTCATTTGTTAGCCACCGTAGACATTGAGAGACGCGCTGCCGTCAGCATTTGCAATTCTTATGGCGTCAACGGTGCCTGTGGGAAGCGCAATTGTCCCGGATGCACTAGCAAAGCCGAATGCAATGTCTGTAGTGCCACCGCTTAAATCGTTTCGGGTTGTTATCCCTCTTGTAAAAAAATCACCTGTTTGGAGATTGATTGATATATCAACTGTCGCGGCCAAAAATTCATTAGTCGTTGTGGTTTCGTTTATGACATTTGTAGCCGCTGCCCAAGTGCTCCCGCCATCATCTGAAAGTTCAACCGAGGTCTGCAAAGCATCTGATCCGCCTGCTAATCCGCAAATGCCCCCGCCCCTAAGGTTTAAGGCAACGTAATCACCCAGCCCCGTGATGGTCGCGGGCGCGGTGCCGACGTAAGTATCCAAGGCCGCCGCTTGCACCTTTGGCGCGCCCGCTGCACCTTCCGTGATTGCCACCGGGTTATCGCGCAATGCCGTTAAGAGCGGCTGCGTGATGGGGGAATCTTGGTCGATTTCCGCGTTGGTGATTGTGGTGTAGGTGGTCATGATATACGCCCCGCTCCTTCTCCGTCACTCAGCAGCCCCGCCGCGTCGCCCACATAGCAGTTCCGGAACGGCGCGTTTTCATATCCCGGATAGTCCGGCGCATCGGTTGCCATGACATAATGGATGCGCCCATAAAGTGTCGTGTCTTCCGCGTGATACTCAATAACCTCGCCCGGAACAACCTCTTCCGCGCTTGTGATGGTCCAATACCTAACCCGCCGCGCGCCGTATGCGTCCACGTCAAGATAGTGCGATATGGCTACCACGTCGCCGATCCAATATTCCCGATCCTTGGCATCAAGCCTGAATTTAATCTGGCTTGGCACGTCAACATATCGCCGGATAATCTTCGAGGCGGTCGTTTCTGCAAGTGCGCCGGTCGGGAGCCAGCGGCCAAAGATTTTGCGGATTGACTTTTCGCCGTACTGTTCGGCGGTCTCGCTTTCTAAGTCTGCATCGACGATCAGGCTTGCATAAGATTTAACGTCAGTGACGGCCCGGACGAAGTTGTCGCGCGCATACCAAATCCATACCTGTGATGCACGCTGGCGCGGCATTTCCTGGTAACTTACGGAACCTGCAACAATATTCGCGCTGTCGCTAATTACCGGCGGTTCCGCCTCGATTCCGCGAATTGTCTTGATCTTCACCAGCGCGTCGCGCTCGTCCCACCACACATAAACAAGCGCTTGTTCCTGCAACTCGCTGACAAGTTGCGCAACGCTGGTTGGCTCCGTGATCAGGGTGGAAAGGCGATAGGCAAGCAAAAAATCATTGATCTCAGCTTGCCACCCGGCAAGGTCGAGATATGCCGCATCGATGCCGCCGTAGGTTTCCAGGAGATCTTGTAAGATCGTATAAAATAATTCGTCCGTATATCTAAGGCATTGCTGCACGCTCGCTTCCGCGTCATGCTCTGCCGCCGTGGTGCCGTCGGAACCTCTATCCGTGATCGTAAAGGTGATTCCGTTCGCGCTTGTGCTTACGCCGCTATAGGTCATCAACTCATCGCCTATGCGAAGCGTGCCGCTTGATGCATACTCAGAGACCAGCGCGCCCGCGACTTCGATGCTTGTCTGGCTTGCATCGATTGCCGCATACAACTCGCCCGGGCTCGCGATCGGGGCCTGTGCCTTGCGTTCCTCGATCTTGGCCAGCACGTCCTTTGCTTGGAGCGTAACGCGGCCATTGCTAGGCCCCGCGATTGATTGCAAAAAATACTGGCGCACGGTCATTTGCGCCAGGCTTTGGCCCGCGTATCCTTCATAAACTTTGACGACGATGTTCTGGCGGTATTTATTGCGGACAAGCCACCGAGACCAGAAGCTCCCGCGTTCGCGGTCGAGCGGATCCCATGTCCGCCCGTCAAGGTATGGATCGACAAGCCGGTCTGTGTGTTGATGGTCTGCAAGCGTAATCGTGCACAAGGCCCGATTGCCTAGCCCCTGCGCGTCGGGATTTGCGCCCGCGAGGTTTATGCGCGTCGGGCTTGTCGAGACTGAGACTAGTGACGGGATGATATAGGCCGCGCCGTCGATGCCTTGCTCCGCTACGTGTCCGCGACTGAAGAAAAGGCGCAACGGTTCGCCGAGGGCATAATTCGCGCCGTCTTGGCACGTCGCCCTTGTATTATAACAACGTTCCGCCGCCGGGCCGGAAGCCGTGCAAGGTGCAGCCCCGTAAACATTGCCGCACAATGGCTGGACAATCTCGACAAGCTGAATAATCTCACGGCCTGGCGTCGTCTCGGTCACGCGGTTGCGCCCTTAATCACTGCGAAATTGAAAACCGGTTGCTCGGTCGTGGTGCCGCCTGTCGTAGCGAATGAGATGTCGAAACTGTTTGCCGCAACCGCAGTGACTGCGATCATATTTAGATCGGTGCCAGATTTCTGATTGACGATCACAACATCGGTCGCCGCGACCGTGTTGTTGCTAACCGTGAAAGTCTGCCACGAAGTCGTGCCCGCCGCGCTCACAAGCGTGATTGCGCCCGAAGGTTCATCGATGCTGACGCCGGTTGTGCGTGACGTGGCTTGCGTGACTGTGCCGCCTGATCCCGTCACGTATCCGATAGCCGCGCCGCCTGAGACTTCCAGATTCGGCACGCCCTTAAATAGTTCCGCCCGCGTCTGTTTTTTGGTTTCGGTCGCGTCCGTGTCAACGATTGCGTACACGTCATCGGTCGCGGAGTTCGCGCCGGTCAAAGCATTGAGCGCGCTTATCTTTGTGTCTGCCATTAGTCCCAAGCCCTCGCGCGTGTTGTCAATTCAACCTGCATAAAATCTTTGATCCCCATATTTTGCGGGATCGGCACGGCATCCGTCTGACTGAAACCGACCTCGCCATAGTCTGCCGGACGCCATGCAATCCAGAACGGCTCGGCCTCCACCGCTTTTTGAAGTGTTGGCCAATTGGTGCGGATCCAATCGGCCTTTAAGTGCGTCCAAGCGTATGAGGTGGATAGCAAAGCCCGTTGCTTGGTGCGCCCCAAAAATTCGCCCGTTTCTGAGAGGTTCGACCGAAGCACCGTCTGCCGTGCGAGATTGATGGGGCTATGCCCGCCATAGATCGCTTGCTGCATCTGCAAGGCTTCCCCGAATTTAATTACGCCGACCGTGGGATTTGTGGTCGTAGCCGTGATATTGAGCCGCCAACGTTGCGCGCTCACGCCCTCGAATAAACAGAAAATTGGGCTGTCGTCAGTGATTGCGCTTGCAGGCGTAACATCGGACCAGGCGGAACCGGTCCAATATTGCACCTTGATTGTACTGCCCGCCGTGCCGAGCGTATGGGCCGCGATTGCGCAATAATCGACGGTCGCGCTTGACCCGTGGTCATACTCCCAGGTGGCCGGGATTGCTGATGGCTGCCATAGCTCATACGTCAGCGAATTATTCGGCGCGGCCACATAATAGCCCGCCGAGGTGTTGTTCGTGCTTTCGAGCAGAACGGCGCTGTCGTCCTCCAGCAGCAACCCGTCGCCGCTTTCGAGAAGCAATGCCGAACCGTCGAAAGCGGTCACGGTTCCGCCCGCCAGCCAGTTCAAGCTATGACCGATGCGGGCTTTTGTGTAGTCCTGAGACGGTGACAAGGTGACAGTCTTATTGACGCCGCCAGTATGCGAGACAAAAACCGTCGTCTGTGTCAGGGCATACGCCCAAAGCCGGTCTGCCCCGGCAACGCCGGGGAATAGATCCGCAAGCGCGACGTTGGTTTCTTTTGCCGCGCCGGGATACTCAATCGAGCCCGCTGTGGTGGTTGGCGCATCGCCGGTCGTCGCCTGCACAAACATGGATGAACTGCCAAGGTTTTGGAACGTGATGTTGGTCACGTCCGCCTCGGTCAGCTCCACCCAATTTGCGGGCGGCTCATTTAGCCCGGCTTGGAATATGACCGTCACTTGCCTACCTGTTTCTTCGACCAGATTGACCAGATCGCGGTCGCAACGGTTGCCAGGCCGCCCCCGATTGCAGCCACTGTGTCAGCATCGACAACGCCCTTGCCGACAAAGTAGCCGCCGATTGCTGCTGAGAGTGCGCGGATCACGCCCGCGATTTGTTCACCTGTCATCCCGGATAATCCTTCCGATAGAGTTCGAAATGCGGCCCATCTTTGAAGGTCCGCCAGTCTCCGCCCCATACTACGCGGACGCCTTTTTCTTTAGCCACCGCCTTAACCGTGCTGGCGAAGTCCTTATATAGCGGCCAATCCCAACGCGCGCGCTTGTCCATGATGAACACCACATCAACCGCGTGCCCGGTAAGATGACGGCTTTTGAGCGTTCGACTTGCACCGGCCGCAAGCAGTTTGCGTTGCCGTTCCAGTGTTCGCAAGCCCTCCGTGATCGTTGCTTTGACCGGGTGCCGCCGGATCGCTTCCCGCATGACCGCCACAAGGTCAGGATGCACGCCCCTTAGATTCCGCTCTGACCGCGCGTCAAGCTCATGATTTGGGGCCGGGCTCATGGTGGCTGCAAGTTGCAATGCGGCCTGTGTTTTAGGCCCCGCAATGCCATCGACGGCAAGCCCGCGCGAACGCTGAAAAGCCATGATGGCGGCCCGCGTCACCGGCCCGATAATTCCGTCGATAGCCCCGCCGTAATAATCCAGGGCGTGGAGTCGTGATTGTATTTGCTCTTTGGTCATCATTACGCGATACGCAACCTCGCTCCGTCTTCCATTGCTTCATTTATACTATTAATCAGGCTCACCACCTGATCACGGGAGAACATATCCCCGCCGCTTAGATTGATCACCGCTGCGGTTGATCTTTGGCCCTCTTGTGTCACTGCTGGGGCGGCCGCGCTTCCGCGCCCGACGCCTCCACCGCCACCGCCACCGCCGCCGCCTGTCGCGCCGCTCTCGCTTGTTCCCTTGATTGCATTTACAAATCCTATGCCCTTGGCGACGACCGCTGCCGCTGCTGCGATGTTGGTGGGGAACGGCAGATTTGGATCGGACAAAGCCTTAGCAGCGCCTTGCATCGTCGAGACAAGCGCTTGTGCGGCCCCGAATATCTTGGCCATGCGGAGCAGTTTTTTATTGCGTACGCCTAGCGCTGAAAAGATTTGTTCGGCCCCGCCAATAATTGCACGGAATGAGGCTTGCCGTTCTTTTTCTCTGATCGCATTTATTGCGGTGGTGTAGCGTTCCTGCAATGCAAGCCGATCAGCCACCCGCTTTTCTTCCAGCGTGCCTTCGCGTTCGTGATAGACCTCAAGCAATGCAAGGTCGCGCTCATATTGCTGCGTCAGCAATTCCTCGCGGCTCATAAGGTGTTTTTGCAGTCTCAAATAACGCTCGTGCAGTTCATCGCGACCCGGCGTTTTTGCGCCCGGTGTCGTGGCCGTTGTTCCTGGCGCTTCCGGGGCCTCAGGCGTTGTAAGGTCCGGCTTGTCGGTCATCAACTCCTGGATCTTTCGCCAGCTTTCGAGCGGCTTCACCATGCCTGAGAATGCTGCGCCTGCCGTTGCGGCAGCCTTAACCGCGCGACCTGCTAGATCTGTTTCAAGTTGATCGGTGAATCGCTTAGTCGCCGCGCCAATCTCTGCAATCTTGGTCTCAAACCCTAGCCGCTCCATCACATTATTTATCGTGCGGATCATTGGGTTGATGAATTCGGCAAACTTCTGAGAGATGAAGGAAAACATCTTAACGAAAACAAGCTGGATGCTGGAGCTGAACGCCACAAAAACAGCGTCGAGCCCATCGACAGCCATCTTGATCCGGCCGAATGCTTCCTTCACCACGTCCCAAAGCAGGCCAACGGCATTGCTTACACCGCCCGCGCGTTCTTGGAGCCGATAGAACCACACGCCCGCAGATGCCACCGCAGTAATGATGCCAAAGATACCGCCCGCCATGATTGTGCGAAGCGTAGTTGCGGACTGGCTGACGGTTGCGATTGCAGTATTGAAGTTTGAAAACCCTTGCGCGGCATCAATTCCCATCTGGCCGAAAACGCCAGACGCGGCGGCTTCCTGAATCGGCGAAATGGCTGTTGTGAGCTTGCTTGCAGTGCTGGTCGCGACGGCACTGATGCCTTGAAACGCCGCAATGGCCTTGGAGCCAAAACCCGCGATCTGGCCTTGTGCCGCACTGAGGCCGCTCGTTAAGGCGTCTGCATTGGCGGAAATATTGACGATCAGATCAGGCAGTGCCATTATTTATACCCGCCTTCCATCCATTCCCGCAGATCGTCAACCTGGCCTTGCGTTAGTCCGCCTGCATATGTCCCGGCTTGTTCTGCCGGTGCGTGGTACTCATATTCGGCCCAGAATTCGGCAAGTGTCATTCCCCAAAATTCGCTAGGCTGAATTCCCCAACCCCTGGCCAAGAGGTAAAGGTTCGTCCAGTCAATCGGCGCTATTTCGTCGGCTTCCGCTTGGGCTTGCTTACCGCCACGGAAGCTTCGGGCTTTTTTGGGTCGTCCTCAGTTGGATTGCACACCTTCAAAAAGGTCTCAATCAAGGCGATGATGTCGTCGGTCTTGCCGGTCATAAGTTCTTCAAAGACGTCTTCCTCTGTAGCCGTGCCGCCCGCTTCGCGGATCATATGGGCAATCATCGGAGACAAAAAACTAACCGGCGGGTCACCGCTTACAGTTTGCAAAGCGACTTTGGATAGGCTCACGCCGTCGCTTTCCATGCGGCGCAATAGCGCCATTGTGGGTACGAACCGGAGATCCTCACCCTTCCACCTGATACTAACTTCGCGAAAAAGCCCCGGCATGAATACTCCTTACGGTGCGGGTGTAGCGGCCCAAACGATAGCGCCCGAACTTTCAAACGTGGCGCTAAACGTCGCCGCATTGGCTCCATCTTCGCCGCCGATTTCGAAAGTCGTGATGCCGAATGAGCCGGTAAACGTTCCAACGCTGTCGATGTCGAAAACAAAGCTATTGAGGACGTTGGTCGAGTCCTCCGCGATGTCGAGCAGAGTTGTTCCATCAAGGCGGCCAGAGCATGTCATGCTCATGGAGAAGGTGCCGATTTCGTCAAGGAAAGTACGAAGGCCCGCATCGCCCTTGTCGGTGATTTCAATGTGTTCGCGGTTGATTGTAAGCGCATCAGTCAACGCCCCCGCGATTGCGGTCCCGCCGCTTTTGATCCGGACTTTGCGTCCTGCAAGTTTAGCCATGATCTGCCCCCACTAGGTTGCCTTGCCTATACCATGCGGCCTAAGCCGCCGCAACAACTCGGAATCGCAGCATACACCGCCGCGTTTCGCCGTCTGCATCCGTCATCGTCTCGATGCTCTCACACTCAGTCGTGATGTGCCCGGTGAACGCCAGCGCCTGCCGATGCAATAGCCCATGCACGATCTTGCCGATGTCCTCGGCTTGCGTCGTGTGAAGTCGTGAATATACGTCAACCTGAACAATCGCATTGGTTCCGGTCGCGCCCTTGTCATTATACCCCACGTCAGAAGTTATCCTGTATGTCACATAAGGAAAGGCCGAAGGGCTGCCCGAGTCGTCAACCTGCGGCGCGATTTCGTTGAATATCGCCGCAAGCGGGCTGTATGCCGTGCTTAGCTGACTTGTGAGACCTGACACATTCAGCGCGCTGTAAAGTGCGGTGCGGAGCCCGTCTAGGTTCATCGGCCCGCCCGTTTCTTTTTGATGGCTGCGGCAATGGTTTTGCGCATAACATCTTCAAATGCTTCGCGCGCCTTCTCAGTCTCAGGCACCCAATTTGGACGCATCGCGATCTTGCCGCCCGGCGTTCCGTGCTCAAGCCAGAACGCGACTTGCTTGTAGCTTGTCTTCCCGTCTCTTGCCTTATTGTCAGAAATGCCCAATCGATAGGAAGCGCTCCCGGTTTGTTCGATATAGACCGAGCGTTCAAGGCCGCCGGTGTCTTTCGCTGGTGCTTCGCCGGGCGCTGATGCTTGGTGTCGCAAGCTTAGATTCTGAGATCCGCTTCCGGCAACAAATGCAACTGGCGGTCCGTCCATGCTGTCCTTTCGGATCGTCATATACTTCTCGCCAGGGATGCGATAATATACCGTGCCCGTTCCGGTTTTTTTGTAATTTGCAAGCACCGCCTCTTTGAGGCCTTGGGCAATTTGCCCAACCCTGGCCTCGACCACATATTGAACTTCCTCACTCAGACTCCGCAAGGCCTTTTCAAAGTCCGCACGGCCCTTGATCTCTGCCGTGATGGTGTCTTTTTTCATCATGCCGGAACCCCGCGTTCGGCGATGATTTCAAGCCACTGGTTTTTGAATTCGAGGTTATTGACGCTTAATATATTGTAATTGATCGCTCGCACCTGCACGCGGTCGGCCTCGACAATTGCCGCCGTGTAGTCAAGTGACGGGGTAAGCGTGACGGTTTTATTGACCCCGCCATCATGCGACACGAATACGTCTGTACTTGTCAAAGAATAGGCCCAGAGCCTGTCCGCCCCTGCAACGCCCGGGAAGAGATCAGATAAGCCCACGTTGGTTTCTTTCGCTGCCCCTGGGTATTCAATGGAGCCAGCCGTCGTCGTGGGTGCGCTGCCGGTCGTGGCTTGCACAAACATTGAGGCCGTACCCAGATTTTGAATCGTGACGTTGGTTGCGTCCGCTTCCGTCAATTCAATCCAATTCGCAGCCGGTATTGGCCCGCAATACCTGGTCACAATCTTGACCGCCGCGTGCGCTTCCTTCCGCCCGTGAAGAACCGCCTCGCGCCCGCTTGTTTGCGTAACATGCCCGCGTGATGGCGTGCCTGATATCGTCGCCCACGTCTCAGACCATGAGCCCGCGCCGTCAGCCGTTCTTGTGCGGCGCTGGAAGGTAACAGGCTCGCGCATCATTCCGGCGTTATAATCGCAACATTTCATTGTGGTCTAAACTCCACAATCTCGAATGATACGCTCATATCAATCGTCGTTGACGTTGAACGCGCCATGAATCCGATGTCGGTCAGTTCGGGGAATCGACCTAGCGGCGGATCAAATTGGATTTGATGCAGGCCCGCCACTTGCGGGTATTCCTCGACAACGCGCAATGCCTCATAGGGCGCGGCGGTTTGAAGAATATTTCGACGCTGAAACAAAACCAGCACGGCCTTTTTGTCTGCATCGGAGCTAACGTTTAAGCCCGTGATCATGATCTCGCGGTGGCGTGGCACGCTATACACCGCGATCTGGCTTTGCCCCCGCGCGATGGTCGTGTCAGCAATCGTCGCCCAATCGGTCCCGCCAGCTGCATTTTCGATAACTATTGCCGCCGCGTGGCTTGCTGCCGTTGCTGTGGCGTAGGTTCCGGAGGCGCTGACATAGGCCCGATACAGTCTCAGGAATTGCTTGGTCGTCGGCTCGCTCGCGCTTGCGCCCGCCGTTGCTATGGTCTCCGTGATTTCGTCGCCGTTGGCATCGAGCCCCTGCAACGTGACCGCCCGTGCGCCCGTTCCGGTGGCCGTGTCGTTGGCATTGCCGCCGGATTTAATGCGTAGTGCTGTGGCCCCTGAGACCTGCGGCGTGCGGTATATGCCACCGATAGCAACGGGCGCAAAGGTTGCCCCGACGGCAGTATTCCGCCCGAATTTGTGATTGACGCTGCAACCTTGCGCCAGGCCCCGCGTGATATCGTATCCGCTGGGCCAGGTCATATGCGGGCGACCTTGTATATGCCAAGTGTCTTTGCGGCCCCGCTTATGTGATAGGCATCGCCCACTTCGCACGCATCGCCCCGATGCGTGTACATGTAGGACGCAAGCTGACGGATCGCCCGCTTGATCGGCGCGGGAACGTCTGAGGCCGCATCGCCGTACCCGGTCACATAGACGATTTCAATTGCATTGTTTGCCCTGAGAGCAATCGGCCAGGTTTGCCCGACTTTGAGGGTCAGGCGGCCCGGCATCCGTGCCGTATCGATATCAAATACATTGCCGGGCGTGACGCTGGTGGAGCTGCTGTCCTCGTCATAAACCGTGATGCTTGTCACCGATTGGAGCGGGTATCGTGGAAGCTCCAAGCTCGCCCATGAGCCTTTCGGCCCATAAAGCTGATTGATGTGGGTTTCGCGCCAGCCGTCCCACCAATCTTCGCGGGCTTGCGGCCAGTGATCGATGGATAGCCGCCAGCTTTGCGTAATGAACGCAAGCCCGGTCATGTCCTCAATAGATTGCCGCGCTTCCTCTATCAGATCATTCGCCGCGCCGTCGGGTAAGGTGATGGCGTCAACCACTAAATGATCACGCAGCTCAGACGCCGTCACCGGCTCGACCGCTGGCGCGCTGGTCAAGACGTTGCCGCGTTGCTGGTAGAGTTGAAGAGGCGCGCGGAGGCTCATGCGTCGAGATCCCTATTTTTGGGCGGGCGTCCGCGCCGCTTTTTCTCAGGCGGCGGATCGATCTTGGTGGCAATCTCCAATGTGCCGACACTTTCGGCCACGCCTTCACTGATCGCGACTTGCGCAAGCGGCCCCTCGATGATTGTGCCGGGCTGCATAACAACGACGGTATGCCCTTGCGGCGCGGCGCGCCATTCTTTGACGATTTTAGCTTTCACTTACGCCTCTCCGTACTAGCTCATTTGTCGGTCTGCTATGATCGTAGCGTTTTTCAATCTCGTCCGCTGTCGGCAACTCGCGCGGCTCAATAGTCAGGCTCATGTCGTCTTGAAGCCTCACCTTATGACCATCACAAAAGCCGTAGAACAACGCATCCGGGCCGTCGATCGCGTCAAGTAGCGAGGTGGAGGCCGGAACGCTTATCTGGATGCCGCGCTGTTTTGCAATTGCGATCCAATACTCCAAACACGCCCGCCCGCGTTCCGCGTGGTGGCTATGCTCGTATGAGTAATCGCAACCAAAAATGCTAACCCGTGCGGCCCCTGCATAGATCGCGGCGGCCATAGCGTAAGCGACCGTCGAATTAAAGTAGGCCTCGCCCAAATCCTTAACCACAGCTTCCAACGGATACCGGACAAGCCCCATGAAATCAGGGTCAGCGTGGCTTGTATAGATCGGCCCCGCGTGACTACGCATCCAGCGAACCATGTTTGCGATATTGGATTTCGGCCGGGCTTGCGCCCGTTTCACCTGAACCCTGATGTCGTCCATGTGAAAAACACGGTCACATCGGAATACGTCGCCCAGCGCGTTGACGCCCCAAACTTCGTCGCAATAAACGGATGCACCGCCCAATCGCTTCACGTGATCCGTGAACGCATCGACAGACGGTCCCATGCCGAGGATCGAGACATGCTTGCCTTTCAACTCGTTTTTTTGCACGGGACCGTCCTTAGCCTCAGGTCGCGACCGGCGCGTTGTGCGCGCGATG